>ERZ1292623.1004-Hain-H51-01um-R1-1004-length-28216-cov-6_pt2 | contig 24144 bp, 25 predicted proteins | sample MGYA00564398_ERZ1292623 | MGnify/ENA primary metagenome ERZ1292623 (study PRJEB36523, sample SAMEA6512633) | groundwater metagenome | collected 2019-01-07 | study: AquaDiva: Metagenomics assemblies of 32 groundwater samples | reverse complement strand
GGGCGTACAATTCAAAGAACAAGGATGGTGTGCAATGAAAGGGGTCCAGTACACCAACATCAGATCATAAGAGATTTTCCCGCTATGCTTGGAAGAGAGCTTGATCGCCAGCTAAGCGGGGTATAGAAAACAAAAAACTCCCAGCTCTCAATTATGCTTCTGTTATGCTCAGCTGAGCTCTTGGTAGATCCGTAAACCAGTTATCGCTTTTCACCGTTTCTTTTATTAGTTTAATTCGGTAACTTTTGTCTTTCTCTTCTTTTTCTGCTATTTTTGCAGAATGGCTTTAAGCATAGGCATCGTCGGTCTGCCAAACGTCGGAAAATCAACTCTGTTTAACGCTCTGACACGCAAGAGCGTTTTGGTGGCGAATTATCCTTTTGCTACCATAGATCCGTCTGTCGGTGTCGTGGCCGTTCCTGATGAGAGACTCTGGAAACTATCGGAATTTTCAAAATCAGCCAAGACCGTACCTGCGGCCGTTGAATTTGTTGATATCGCTGGGCTGGTAAAAGGCGCGGCGCAAGGCGAAGGTCTGGGCAATAAATTTCTCTCTAATATTCGCGAGACCGATGCTATCGCCGAAGTAGTTCGTATTTTTGAGGATGATGACATAATTCATGTAGCTGACAAAGTTGATCCGCTAAAAGATATTGAAGTTATTAATCTTGAGCTTATATTTGCAGATCTTGAAACGGTTTCAAAAAAACTCGTAAATCTCGGCAAAGAAATCAAGCAGGCCAAAAAAGAAGCCATCATAGAAGCAAAACTTCTCGAAAAACTAAAAATCGCTCTCGAATCTGGCCGTCTCGCTTCTTCTATTACGCCAGATGAATTCGAAGTGCCAATGCTTTATAACTTGCATCTCTTGACTGCAAAAAAGATTCTTTATGTTTTAAATAAAAAATCAGGAGGCAGGAATCTCGATGAAATGAAAGATGAGAGATTTACGAAGCTCATGAAATTTATTTCAGACAATAAGGCAAGCTATGTAATAGTCGATGCGGGCTTCGAGCATGATCTCAAAAACATGTCAGATTCGGAAAAAAAAGAGATGCGCACGGGTCTCGGCGCAGAGGACGGCATAGATGCTCTGATAAAGAAGAGTTACGAAATGCTCGGGCTCATCACTTATTTCACGACAGGCGAGGACGAGACTCGTGGCTGGACGATTAAAATGGGATGGACTGCACCAGAGGCGGGTACGGCTATTCACAATGATTTCAAAAATAAATTTATCAAGGCCGAAGTCATAAAATGGAGTAAATTACTCGAAGCCGGCTCATACACTTCTGCTCGAGAACGTGGTTTAGTACGCACGGAAGGCAAGGAATATATTGTCAAAGACGGCGACGTCATAGAGTTTAAGATATAAAAAAAGAACCACAGTAAATTTGTTCATAGGAAGGAGCTTTTTAAGCAAACTTGCAGGTTTCTCTTAATTTGTCAAACTGTTGATAACTGATTTGTGTCTCTCTTTACCTTTGTCTCGCCAAATTGGTATAATTAACTGGTGAAAGTCGTAGCATTTTATCAGTCAATTTTTTAAAAAATGAAAGTACTTCATACAGTTGCATTCATTCTTGTCGTCGTAGGTGCTGTAAATTGGGGCCTCGTAGGTTTGGGTGATTGGAATGTAGTTGAAATGGTTCTCGGCAGTGTTGCTTGGCTCGAGAAACTAGTCTATATTCTCGTCGGCCTCTCTGGCGTCCTCCTCGTGTTTACTCACAAGGGTGATTGCAAGTCATGCCAAACGGGAGCAGTGTAGATTTTTGCGACTCTCTTTTTGTCCAATCTGGTCAACATCTCAACGGATCGTTGGGGTGTTTGCTTTTTATGGCTTTGTAGACGTATGATAGGGAAGTTACTAATAACAAGAGCATATTATGGATAAATCTAAAACATCGCCTAAAGATTTCTTTGTTTATTTTGCTGGATTTGTCACTCTGTATGTCAGCGCTATTTCTCTGGCTAATCTCTTTTTTAACATCATAAACAAAGTTTTTCCCGACAATTTGAACAATGGATACTATTATGATTATTATGGAACAGGCATGAGACTCTCTATCGCTTCGCTTATAATCATTTTTCCTCTCTATCTTTGCCTCGCTTCATATCTCAACCGATATCTCACTCTCAATCCAGAAAAACGCGATCTGGCCGTCAGAAAATGGCTTACTTATCTCACACTTTTTGTCACAGGCGTGGCTGTGGTGAGTGATCTAGTCGTTTTGGTCAATACTTTTTTGGGTGGGGAAATCACCATGCGATTTGTTCTCAAGGTACTGGCTGTATTTATAGTTGCTGGTGCTGTGTTTGCCTATTACATATATGATTTACGCAAAGATTTTTCTCCAACTCAGCCCAACCGGACAAAAATGCTTATCACTCTGGCCTGCGTTCTGGTTTCTGGTTCTCTCATCGGTGGCTTTGCCATAATCGGTTCGCCAATGTCCGCTCGTGCCATGAAATTTGACGAGAGACGGGTGAATGATCTCCAATCTATTCAATGGCAGATTATGAGTTATTGGCAACAGAAAGGCGAAGTGCCTGAAACTCTCGACAAACTCAAAGATCCCATATCCAACTCCTATATACCGATTGATCCTGAAACAAGTAAATTATATGAATACAAGGCGACGAGCGATCTCTCTTTCCAGTTATGCGCAAACTTCGGTTTATCGAATACTAACTTAAATAATGGAAAGAATGGTTACAAAACTGTGCCAATAGAATATGGATATGGAATGACTAATGAAAATTGGATACATCAGGCCGGTAGGACCTGTTTTGATCGAATCGTAGATCTCGATATATATCCTGTAAGACAAAAAGGCATTTAATCTAAATGAAAAAGTACGATCATATAAAGATCGAAAAGAAATGGCAGAGAGAATGGGCAAAGAAAAAAGTCTATAGAACCGAGGACAATTCAAAAAAGCAAAAATTCTACATTCTGGATATGTTTCCGTATCCTTCCGGCGAAGGTCTTCATGTCGGCCATCCAAAGGGTTATATAGCGACCGATATCGTTTCGCGCATGAAGAGAATGCAAGGTCTCAATGTTTTGCATCCTATGGGTTTTGACGCTTTCGGTCTGCCTGCAGAAAATTACGCCATAGAAACAAAAACAAATCCCGCTATCGCTGTGGCAAAAAATGTCGTGCGTTATAAAAAACAACTTGAGATCATCGGCTTTGACTATGACTGGTCGCGAGAGATCAATACAACAGATCCAAAATATTACAAATGGACGCAGTGGATTTTCTTGAAGCTTTTCGAGAGGGGTTTGGCGTATGAATCGTTTGAGCCGATAAATTGGTGTCCATCATGCAAGACTGGTTTGGCGAATGAGGATGTGGAAGATGGTAAATGTGAACGTTGTGGCACATCAGTCGAAAAACGTCCCATGAGACAGTGGGTTTTGAAAATTACGGATTATGCAGACAGACTTTTGAGAGATTTAAATGTTTTGGATTGGCCGGAATCCATAAAAGAAAGTCAGAGAAATTGGATCGGCCGATCTGAAGGCACAGAAATTAATTTTACAATTAAAGACAAAACTGAAAAATTAAAAGTTTTCACAACCAGGCCCGACACGTTATTCGGTGTTACCTATATGGTTGTTGCTCCGGAACATAAATTTGTTACTGAACTCTTGGAGCACAGAGAAAATCTCAAAAATCATGACGAAGTAGCAAAGTATGTCACTCACGCATGTATGGAAACAGAAATTGAGAGAACGAATGCAAAAAAAGAAAAAACCGGTGTAAAACTAGAAGGCATATTCGCCATTAATCCTGCCAACAAAGAAAAAGTACCTGTATTTGTTGCCGATTACGTCCTGGCCGACTATGGAACAGGCGCTGTCATGGCCGTTCCCGCTCACGACGAAAGAGATTTTGTTTTTGCCAAGAAATATAAATTACCGATAAAACAAGTAATTGAACCTGTTTACACCCAAACAACTGAACCTGGAAAAATAATTCCAAACTTTCCTTTTGAACATCGTAATGCCATTATCGCTATTGTTAAACATTGGAAAGATGATAAATACATGGCTCTCAAATGGAAAAAAGTTGCTTGGGGAACTTTCATTACGGGTGGAGTAGAAGGAAATCAGACACCAGAAGAAGCTGCTAAAATGGAAATAAAAGAAGAAACTGGTTTTCTCCATCCAAAACTTATTTCTAATTTTGGTCGTATACATAGCAAGTTCTATCATGTACCGAAAAAAGTAAATCGCTTTGCTCACTCCCATACTCTCTATTTCAAATTAGAGAATGATGCTAGGGAAAAGGTAACCGAAACGGAAAATGAAATTCATGAAGTCAAATGGCTCACAATTGACGAACTTAAAACTTTTCTCACTGAGGATTCTCATCAGCACGCTCTCAGGATACTTGCCGATGTTTCGGACGCATATGTAGATGAGGGAATTTTGGTGAATTCAGGAGCATTCTCTGGCAAAGACTCACAAGAAGTAAAAAAAGTGATTACCAAATCAGTCGGTGGCAAGTGGGTTGTGAAATATAAATTGAAGGACTGGGTTTTCTCACGTCAGAGATATTGGGGCGAGCCTTTTCCGATTTTTCATAACAGTGACAAAATTATTCCTGTTTCCGAAAAAGATTTGCCTGTGGTGCTTCCAAAAGTGAAATCATACGAACCGACGGGAACAGGGGAATCGCCCTTGGCGAGCATTCCGAAATGGGTAAATGTGAAAGTTGGCGTAGGTAAAAATGCGAAAATGTTGAAACGCGAGACGAATACTATGCCTCAATGGGCGGGGTCTTCTTGGTACTACCTGCGCTATATGGATCCAAAGAATAGTAAAGCTCTCGTTGATCCTTTGAAAGAGAAATATTGGAACGAAGTGGACTTCTATGTTGGTGGGGCGGAGCATGCAACGAGACATCTCATATATGCACGTTTCTGGCATAAATTTCTCTATGATATCGGGATAGTCTCTACGCTTGAGCCTTTCAAAAAACTTCAATCAGTTGGTCTCATCATGGGCGAAGACGGTAAAAAGATGTCTAAGCGTTTTGGCAATATTGTCAACCCTGATCTCATCGTGAAAACATACGGCGCAGATACCTTGCGTCTCTATGAAATGTTTATGGGTCCATTTGATCAAGCTATCGCTTGGAATACGAACGGTATGATTGGATCTAGGCGTTTTCTCGAGCGTGTTTGGAAACTTCGCCAAAAAGTGCATGAAAAAGGAACAATTTCCAAGGAAACAGAAATCCTCCTCCACAAAACAATCAAAAAAGTTACCGAAGACATATCTTCAATTCATCATAATACGGCAGTGAGCAGTATGATGATTCTCTCCAATGTTTTCGAAAAAGAAAATACTATTTCAAAAACACATTTTGAAATATTTCTCAAATTGCTCGCTCCCTTTGCGCCTCATATAACCGAAGAATTGTGGTGTGATCTAGGCAATAAAAAGTCCATTCATATTTCGGGATGGCCTTTGGCAGATGAATCGAAAATAGCTGAACGATCTGTCACTATTGTGGTGCAGGTAAACGGCAAAGTACGGGCCAGTTTTACAGCTGTCAGGGGAACGAGCAAAGAGGGTCTGGAAAAGACAGCTCTCGATCTTCCAGATGTCAAAAAATGGATAGGAGATAAAAAACCAAAAAGAATCATTGTCATTTCAGATAAACTCGTTTCAATTGTTGTGGCGTGATCGAACACTCTTGACAGAAGTCTTGACATTGCGATATTCTTGACTTTGTATCAAACAAATGATAGAAATACATTATTAGTTAATTAGTATAGACACTCCCACTCCCACTCCCATCATTATGGCAACACTTACAATCAAACCAAAGCTAGTAGTAAAAGCACTTTTGAAGAGTTTACCTGATCGCGCCCAAGAAGTCATCATCAAACGCTACGGTCTCGGCAAAAATTCCGAGAAAATGACTCTCGAAGCCATAGGCAAGACCTATGGCATTACGCGCGAACGTGTTCGACAGATAGAAAACTACGCTATTGCCAATATCCAAAAATCCAAAGAATATGAAATGCAGGCTAGTGCTTTCAAAGAACTAGAAGTGATGATGAGTGATATGGGAAGCATCATTGCCGAAGAAGATCTCCTCGACAGTGTCTCCAGAGATCTTTCGGTTCAAAATCATATTTATTTTCTTCTCGTTCTCGGTCGTACTTTCAAGTGGCAAAAGGAAGACGAACATTTTAAACATCGTTGGCATGTCGATGAAACCACTTCAAAGAAAGTCGAAGAAGCGCTCAAAAAGCTGTATAAAAATTTAAAGGACGATGATATCATTCCAGAATCGGAAATGATCGATACCTTTCTAAATCACATCGAAGATTTAAATGATCGGTATAGAAATGATGAAATTCTAAAGCGCTGGCTTTCAATTTCCAAAAAAGTCGCTAAAAACCCTCTGGGCGAATGGGGTGTTTCCCATTCTCCGAATATAAAAGCTAAAGGCATGCGTGATTATGCTTTTCTAGTCATCAGAAAACACGGCTCGCCTATACATTTCCGCGAAGTGGCAAAGCAGATTGAAAAACTTTTCAACAGAAAGGCTCATATCGCTACCACTCATAATGAGCTCATAAAAGATCCACGATTCGTCTTGGTCGGTCGCGGACTCTATGCTCTATCCGAATGGGGCTACATGTCAGGCGTCGTAAAGGATGTCATAAAGAAAATTCTCGAAAAACACGGTCCGCTCGGCAAAAAAGAAATAATAGACAAAGTTTTGAAAGAACGCTATGTAAAAGAAAACACTATTTTGGTCAACCTCCAGAACCCGAAATATTTCAAGAAAGACAAAGACGGCAAGTATTCAGTCGTAGCTTAAAAGATTGAAAGTAAAAAAGTAGCGAAAGAAAGTTTACTCGCTCAGCACGACATTCTCACCTGCTGGCGAGCCGTCTCATTCTCGGACGTCTTCACGTCCTCCGAAAGTCTTCGCTCGTAAACTTTCTTTCGCTACTTTTTTCTTGTATTATATATGCGTGAATCTCTGGAATGATTTTTTAAATTTTGTTTTCAATACGGCTCTGCCGGAGTCGTTTAATTGGGTCGTCTTTCTCTCTGTCCTTTGGATTCCATTAGTCCTTGTTCCTCTAGTATGGGAAATGTGGGTCAGGTACGTTCATTTTGCGTGGCATATGTCTAGAAAATATTCCGTTCTGGAAATAAAGTTGCCTGCAGAAACCAATAAATCTCCAGCGGCCATGGAATTGGTTCTAAACGCTCTCATTCAGACAGGTGGTGAAGGCACTCCACACGAACGCTACTGGCAAGGTAAAACTAGACCATGGGCGTCTCTGGAGCTCGTGGCTATCAATGGTGAAGTGCGTTTCTATATATGGTGTTTTGAAAGCCAGAAAAATTTTCTCATGGCCAATATTTATGCCCAATATCCAGATGTCGCTATTCATGAGGTTGAAGATTATACGAAATATGTAGCGGAAAACCGAGACAAACTGGATGTCTGGCTATGCCAGTACGATTTTGTAAAACCGAATCCGTATCCTATAAAAACATACGTGGATTATGGTCTGTCCGAAGACCCTGATGAAGAGTTCAAGGTCGATCCCCTGGTTTCTCTTATAGAAATCTTGGGAACCACTGACAAAAATGATCAAATTTGGTTTCAATTTATCGCTCGAGCGCACAAAGCCGAGTCAAATCTCTTCAACCAGAAAATGCCAGACAAATGGCTCGATGAATCGAAATTAGAAATCCAAAAAATTATTGATTCGGCCTCTGTGGAACGAGATGGTCAACTGGTACCTTCCCAAGCGAAAATGACCACCGAAAAGAAAGATCTCATAGACGCATTGGCACGAAGTACTGCCAAACTTCCACTTGATATCGGCATCAGGTGTATTCAGGTGTATCCAAAAGGCCAGAACAGTCATATCAGGATGGATGTTATAAAAGGTGCTTTCCGTCAATTCGGTTCGACCAATCTAAACAGCATAAGACCAGATGATCAGGATTATAGTTATTATTGGCAAGATCCAGCCACCTATTTTCCCTTTCTTCAAAAATTTTTCACTCCGCGAAATAGAAAATTGGCAGAACATCTCTTTCATTGTTATCAATTGCGTTCGTATTTTTTTTATCCGTATCAAAGAGGTCCCCATATACCTTTTTTACCGTGGGGTACTGTGGCAAAAGCCAAACCGGCTTTGGTCATGAATACAGAAGAGCTCGCCACACTCTATCATTTTCCGGGTAGCACTTCTCGTGCTCCGGCTCTCAAACGCATTCCATCCAAACGGGCGGAAGCGCCGGCTAATTTGCCCATATAGAAAACAAACAAAATGGACGATACTCCTCGAAAGTTTTCATTTTTCGGCGGGATAGTTTTTGTTGTTCTTTTATTTTTATTTATTTATTTGCATATCTCTGCACCAGCTCAATTTCCGATTGACACGGTTGTAACTGTAGAAAAGGGTCAAACTCTCGGAGATTGGGCAGGAACACTGAAAGATATGAAAATCATAAAATCATCTTTTGTTTTCAAGACATTTATGGTTTTATTCGGCGGTGGCAGAGGACTGACGGCCGGTGACTATTATCTAGAAAATATTCAAAATGTCATTACATTAGCTTGGCGTTTCTCACATAGTCGATACGACTTGAAAGACGTCAGGATCACTGTCCCCGAAGGTTTTAATTCCAAAGAAATCGCCGAGCTTTTTGGCAAGCAGAAAAAATTTACTCACTTTAATCAAGAGAAATTTATAACTTTGGCTACTCCGTATGAAGGATATTTATTTCCCGATACATATCTATTTTTGCCGAATATTACAGTCGAAGATGTCATAGATGTCATGCTTCTCAATTATCAAAAACGAATCGAAACTCTGGCGAGTGAAATCAAAGCATTCGGCAGGCCTATAAGAGACGTCATAAATATGGCTTCTATCATAGAAGAAGAGGCGAGGACGATTGAAACACGCGAGATTATATCAGGAATTTTGTGGAAACGTTTTGATCAGGGCATGCCTCTGCAGGTTGATGCAGCCTTTGTTTTTGTGAATGGCAAAAAAAATAGTAAAGACCTAACACTTGAAGACTTAAAAATAGATTCGCCGTACAATACGTATGTCCACCGAGGCTTGCCCCCAACACCAATTTCAAATCCCGGTTTGGATGCTATCAGAGCCACTGTTCATCCAATAGTTACGAAATATTATTTCTATTTGTCAGATGATGAGGGAAATATGCATTATGCTGTGACACATGACGAGCATGTGGCAAATAAGGAAAAATATTTAAGGTAGCAAGCAAAAGAAATGTTTGTGTGGAGACGCCTGAGGTCTGACGAGGCCGAAGCCGAGGAGATTTTCTAGCAAGAAAATCTCCGTGCTCCACACAAACATTTCTTTCGCTTGCTTACCACCTGTATTTTATTTAAAGTTCATGTATGAAAGAAAAGAAAGTTTATGTCGGCATGTCGGGGGGAGTGGATTCATCTGTTTCGGCCACTCTGTTAAAAGAGCAGGGTTTTACCGTGACAGGTGTTTTTATAAAAGTCTGGCAGCCAGATTGGATGGCATGTACGTGGCGAGATGATAGGCTCGACGCCATGCGGGTGTGTGTAAAGCTCGGTATTCCTTTTGTAACTCTCGATCTCGAAAAGGAATACAAAAAAGACGTGGTTGATTATATGATTAACGAATATAAATCCGGTAAGACTCCTAACCCAGATGTGATGTGTAATAAATATGTAAAATTTGGTGGTTTTTTCAATTGGGCTATGGCCCGAGGGGCTGATTACATTGCCACTGGACATTATGCGCAAATAAAAGAAAAAGACAGAGCTTTCAAACTCATAGCTGGAGCGGATCAAGGCAAAGATCAGACATATTTCCTCTGGACTCTGACACAACGAGAGCTTTCAAAAACATTATTTCCTGTAGGCAATACGGAGAAATCAGAGACTCGCAAACTGGCCCGTAAATTTAATTTACCAGTCGCGGAAAAAAGAGATAGCCAAGGACTTTGTTTTATAGGCAAAGTAGATATAAAAGAATTTTTATCTCATTACATAGAACCGAAGAAGGGAAATGTACTAGATGAAAAGGGGAATATTCTAAGCAAACATAATGGAGCGCTGTTTTATACTCTCGGAGAAAGATTTGGATTTGAATATACAAAAAAAACTCCAGCCGAAAAGCCATATTATGTCACCAGCCGTGATATAAAGAAAAACACATTGACCGTTTCTCATAAATCACCCGAAGGAACGCTTTCAGCAGAAAAGAAGGAATATAAACTCGGTTTTATAAATTGGATATCGAGTGCTCCGAAACTTCAGAAAAAATACACCGCTCGAATACGGCATCTCGGAGATCTTTTGTTGTGCCAACTTGAGTTAAAAGAAAAAGAAGTGAATATTATATTTGAAAATCCTCTGATCATAGCTTCTGGGCAGTCAATTGTTGTATACGATGAAAAAGAGTGTCTAGGAGGCGGGATTGTAATATAATTGAGGTATGTCATCTTCTTTGATCATCAAATCGACAGGTGAGAGAGAGGTTTTTGAATCGGCAAAACTGATGTCGTCTCTCGAAAAAGCTGGGGCCAACCGAGAGCAAGCAGAAAAAGTGCTCTTACACATACAGAGAGAGCTTGTAGATGGCATGACCACCAGTGAAATATATCGCCACGCTTTTGATATTCTGCGGCACTCTGCTGGTCCGGTCGCTCTGCGATATTCTATGAAACGAGCAATTTCAGATCTCGGTCCGGCAGGCTTTCCTTTTGAAAAATTCGTAGCGGAAATATTCAAAGCCGAAGGTTATGAAGCTCTGACTGACCAGATCGTAGAGGGGCATTGCATCGAACATGAGATTGATGTGATCGCTTGGAAGGGAAATGAACTTGTCATGGTTGAGGCCAAATTTCACAATGAGCCGGGATTGAAATCCGATCTCAAAATCGCTCTCTATGTAAAAGCGCGATTTGACGACTTGCGGGAGGGTGTATATGAATATGGTGGAAAATCGAGAAAGATTACGTCTTTTCAGTTATTTACGAATACAAAATTTACAGATCATGCTATCCGATATGCCGAATGTCGAGGACTTTCTCTCGTTGGTTGGAACTATCCACGCAAAGGCAATTTGGAAGATCTGGTTAACGAAGCTGGATTACACCCATTGACATCACTTACAACTCTCTCTCAAATGGAGAAAAAATCTCTCTTGGATGCAGGTCTGGTTTTGTGCAAGCATGTGCGGGAGCGTCAATTCGATTTGCCGAATTATGGCATAGACAAAGCAAAAATCAAACAGATTTTGGAGGAGGTGGAAACTCTCTGCGGTTGATGGCCGATATATGAAAAAATTTATGAAAAACAATTACGGACCAAAAGCTGTGCGAAGCAAAGACTGGAACTACGGCGGTGCCAAATGGAAACTATCGCGCTCGAAACTCGAGCTCTTTGTCGAATGCCCACGCTGTTTTTACATAGACAACAAGCTGGGTGTCGCCAGACCGAAGGGGTTTCCTTTCAACCTCAATTCCGCTGTTGATTTCCTGCTCAAAAAAGAATTCGATATACACCGTGCCGGTGCGACAAGCCATCCTCTCATGTTGCAATATGGAGTTGATGCTGTGCCTTTTGTTCACAAAGAATTGAATACATGGAGGGAGAACTTTGAAGGTATACAATATCATCACAAAAAATCCGGATTTCTCATAAGCGGTGCTATTGACGATGTGTGGGTAAACAAAGCAGGCGAGCTCATCGTCGTTGATTACAAGGCAACCTCAAAGGACGAGAAGGTAAACCTCGATGCCGAGTGGCAGGATGGCTACAAGAGGCAAATGGAAGTTTATCAATGGCTTTTACGTCGCAAAGGATTCAAGGTTTCGAATACGGGCTATTTTGTATATGCAAATGGGCGGCGCGATCGCAAGGCTTTTGACGGCAGGCTTGATTTTGAAGTTGTTCTCATAGCGTACACTGGATCGGACGGGTGGGTAGAGGACAAGATACTTGAGGCGAAGGAATGTCTCGAATCAAGCAAATTGCCAAAACCTAATTCTATGTGCGAATACTGCAATTACCGTAAATTAGCGCTCGAGGTTCAGACAAAAAAATAATGTAGGTGTGTATAACCTACTAGTCGCAGGGAAGAAATGATAATACAATGAGATAAACCCTAACCACACATGTTAGAACATTTATCTCATGACCGTCTCTTGATAGGTCTGTCTGAGTGCGATCGTATGCTCGCACTTCCTCTTTCTCCCATTGTCGTTGCAGAATGGAAAATGCGTCAAAGGAATGTGCGACAAGCTCTCATGGCATTCGATTTTTTAAAAAGAACTGCCGAAGAGCCTGTTGATACGCAATCTAGAAACGTGGCCATATTGAAGTTCTTAGACAGCGATGAAGCAGAAGAGTTTCAGCGCACCCATGATTAGGGTGCGCTTTGTTATACTGTATGCATGAATTCAAGGACGGAAGAACTAAAGAAGATAAGAGATGAGATTCTGACACTCAAAGAATCGCCTTTATATGAATATCGGCTCGCTAACAAATATTTTCCCGTCATAGGTGAGGGAAACCACGAAGCGCATATCATATTTGTAGGTGAAGCGCCGGGGGAAAACGAAGCAAAAACAGCCAGGCCTTTTTGTGGACGGTCTGGAAAATTACTGAACGAGCTCTTGGTTTCTATAGACATGGATAGAAAATCAGTGTACGTGACCAATTTGGTAAAGGATCGGCCTGAAGGCAACCGCGATCCTAGTCCATATGAAATTACGCTCTATGGCGCATTTCTCGAACGCCAGATTGAAATTCTCCGACCAAAAATCATCGCCACTCTCGGCAGGCATTCTATGAAATATATTTTTGAGAAATATGGACTCGGCGCAGTGCTCGAAAGTGTTTCAAAAATTCATGGCAGAGAATTCGTTGGTCAGGCTTCGTATGGGCCTGTAACCGTCGTTGCCTTGTATCATCCGGCCGTAGCCCTCTATAATGGCTCTATGAAAACAATCTTATTGGAAGACTTCAAGATTCTTCAAAAATATAAATAGAAATAACAATATAAAGAAACAAAAATGAAAACATTCTGGAACCTCGGACTTTTATACAATGGTCATAACGATCCGGCTATAGAGAGAGATATGAAATCTATAGAGAGCGTATATTTGATATTTGAGAAAAAATATAGAAACAAAACTGATTACTTAAAAAGTGAGACAAAACTGGCAAAAACGCTTTTTGATTTCGAATCATTGTTTAAAAAACTACCTCTGACAAAACCTCTTTCATATTTCCACTACAAGCAAGACATCGACTCTGGCGATGTCGTCGCTCGGTCAAAAGCCACGCAACTAATGGAAAGATTCGCAAAAAATGATCACAAAATCGTTTTTTTTGAACTTTCTCTCGCCAAAATCTCAACCAAGATTCAGAAGAAATTTTTGAAGAGTAAAAAGCTTGAACACTTTCGGTATTATTTAAAACTTATCTTTCAGAAAGCGAAATACGATTTATCAGAAGCCGAAGAAAAAATTCTTGGCCTAAAATCAATTCCGGCATATCAGCAGTGGATCATGTCCACGGAAAAACTTCTTGGCCAGACGACCATAACATTTCACGGCAAAACATTACCTCTACCAGAGGCAATGGGAAAAATCGCTGATTTACCAATGAATCCACGTAGAGAGCTTCACAGATTGGTTGTGAAAAAACTTGAAACTCTCTCTGATGTGGCCGAAAGTGAAATAAATGCCATTGTCACAGATAAAAAGATAAATGACGGACTTCGAGGTTTTGAAAAGCCTTATGACGCTACAATCTTGGGTTACCAGAATAATCGAAAGAGCGTTTTAGCTTTGGTTGATGTCGTCACTAAAAACTTTCCCATAAGCCATAAATTCTATGCTCTCAAAGCTCGACTGCTCGCTCTTCCGTATTTGGAATATTCTGACAGGGCAGTCGGCATAGGCAAAAATGTAAAACAAATAAAATTTGACGAGGCTGTCAAAATTCTCAAAAATGTTTTTGGTTCTCTCGATCCGCAGTATCTCTCTATTCTCGAGAGTTTTTTGGAGAAAGGCCAAATAGATGTCTATCCAAAAGTGGGCAAAACTGGCGGGGCGTACTGTTCAGGCAACATAAACGCTCCGACTTTTGTTTTGCTAAATTATACGAACACTATGGATCAAGTCATGACTTTTGCCCATGAAATGGGCCACGCTATTCATACAGAGCTTTCTAAATCCCAGACACCTCTGTATGAAAACTATTCAACATCAACTGCTGAAGTGGCGAGTACCCTCTTTGAAACTTTTGTTTTTGATGCTATTTTTGAAAAACTTTCAAAAGAAGAAAAAATCATCGCTTTGCACAAGAGAATAAACGATGATATTCATACCATTTTCCGTCAGATAGCCTGCTTTAATTTTGAGAATGAACTCCATAATACGATTCGCGAAAAAGGAGGTATGTCCAAAACAGAGATTCGCGCACTTCTCAATAAACACATGTCTGCGTACCTCGGACCTGTTGTTCATATGAGGGAAATTGACGGCAATCTCTTTGTCAGTTGGAGTCATATCAGACGTTTTTTCTATGTTTATTCCTACGCTTTTGGCCAACTCATTTCCAGAGCGCTTTATATGCGGTATAAAGAGGACAAAACATATCTCGCCAAAATCAAAAAATTTCTCTCCGCAGGTGGCAGTGACACCCCTGAAAATATCTTCAAATCAATTGGCGTAGACGTGACTAGATCTGACTTCTGGGAGAAAGGACTTAAAAGCATAGAAAGAGATATTGAAAAGCTTGAGAAACTGACTCAAAACGTGTAAATTAGGCCTATGACATCATCTGAAGTACGCAAACGATTCCTTCAATTTTTTCGCGAGAGAGAGCATACGATCATTCCTTCCGCTAGTCTCGTGCCAGAAAACGATCCGACGGTGCTTTTCAATACGGCCGGCATGCAGCCTCTGGTGCCATACCTCCTCGGTGAAAAACATCCTGCCGGAAAACGCTTGGTCAATTTTCAAAAATGCGTTCGCACCAACGACATAGATGATGTCGGCGACAACACTCATCTCACTTTTTTTGAGATGATGGGCAACTGGTCTCTCGGTGATTATTTCAAAAAAGAAGCTATCGGATGGAGCTTTGAACTTTTGACTGATAAAAAAGAAGGCTTCAGTCTCGATCCAAGACGTCTCTATGTTACTTGCTTTGAAGGCGACAAAAATGCCCCGCGCGATCTCGAGTCGGCTGATATATGGAGAAAAATTTTCAAAAAGAACGGTGTCGCTGGCGAGCGTGTATATTTCATGCCTGCGGAGAAAAATTGGTGGCAGCCAGGTCCAGACGGTCCGTGTGGTCCTGATACAGAGATGTTTTATGATCTCACTGGTTCACTCGACAAAAGTATGACAAAAGAACAATTTTTAAAAGCCGAAAAAGATCAGAAAATCGTCGAAATCTGGAACGATGTCTTTATGGAATTCATAAAAAAAGACGACAAAGTAATAAGCAAACTGAAAAAGAAGAATGTAGACACTGGTTCAGGCTTTGAGCGTGTTTGCACGGTACTTCAAGGAAAATCAAATGTGTTCGATACTGATATTTTTGCGCCTATCATGGCTGTTTCTAAAACACTTGCGAGCGATCTCAAGCGTCAGAGAATTATTTCTGACCATATTCGTACAACGGTCTTTCTGATTTCTGATGGCGTTTCACCGGCCAATACTGATCGAGGTTACGTTCTACGCCGCATCATTCGTCGTATGGTTTTTGCCACCGATACAAAAAAACTCGATCGAAAAACTATTGAAAATTTTGTTGATCTCTTTGTGAGAGATTATGGTTTAACTTACAATAACATTCTTGAACAAAAAATTCGTATTATTGACGAAATATCGAAAGAAGCCGACAAATTTGCCAATGCTCTAGATCATGGCATGAAAGAATTTGAAAAAATAGCAAAAAAAGATATTTCTGGCTCGGAGGCTTTCACTTTGTTTTCAAGCTATGGCTTTCCGATTGATCTCACAGTCGAGCTAGCTCTAGCCAAAGGCTTGAAAGTTGACAAGAAAGACTTTGATTCGGAATTTAAAAAGCACCAAGACTTATCGCGAGCTGGAGCAGAACAGAAATTCAAGGGTGGTTTAGGTGATACATCTGAAATCTCTGTAAAATATCATACAGCGACACATCTCTTGCACCAGGCTCTGCGCAAAGTGCTAGGTAATCATGTTTCCCAAAAAGGTTCAAATATCACGTCTGAACGCTTGCGTTTCGATTTCACTCATATGGCAAAAATGACAGATGAAGAAAAAAAGATGGTAGAGGATATCATCAATGCAAAAATCAAAGCGAAGTTACCAGTCCACAGAGTCGAGCTTTCAAAAGCAGAGGCCGAAAAAATTGGCGCTCTCCACTTCTTTGGCGACAAATACGGTGATATCGTTTCTATCTACTATATCGGGAACTCTCTCGATAAAGCATTTTCCAAAGAATTTTGTGGTGGGCCACATGTGGAAAATATAGGCACTTTGGGCACTTTCAAAATCCAAAAAGAAGAGGCTGTTTCAGCGGGGGTGAGACGTATAAAAGCGATATTGACAAATTTGTCATAGTTCTTTGTTTTTGTATAATACATCTATGTCCTTCTTTTCTCCAAAATCGGAGTTGGCGTTGATTTTTGATATAGCTTCGTCATCAGTTGGGGCTGGTCTGGTGAGGCTCGCTCGAAATGAACCTGCACGCGTAATTCACTCTATCCGAGAAGTAATTCCATACCAAACGACAATTGATCCAGATAGGCTTTTTCGGGATATGATAGAAGTTTTGAAGAAAGTGTATGGGGATATTATAAAACAAGGCGTCACGCATCTCACAGGCAGTGAATTTCGGCATGTGAAAATAGGCCGGATTTTTTATTCTTTTGCTTCACCGTGGTCGGCCACTCAAACTAAAACTCTGTCTATAAAAAGAAATGAGCCTTTTGTTTTTACGCATGAACTTCTGAATAATCTCATGCTCGATGAAGAAGAGAAATTTAAAAAAGAAGCTATTGTGACACGGAGAGTTTCTCCGGCAGTTCTATCAGTTATCGAGCGTAGAATTATCCAAACACGTCTCAATGGATATGACGTGAGAGATCCTTTTGACAAAAGAGCCAGAGAAGCGGACATATCATATTTCAGTGGCATCGTGCCAAAGTTGGTTTTGGATAAAACTATGGAAGTATGTCACGTTAGCCATACTTCAAAAAATATAAAAGCCTATACCTTTTCTCTCATAGCATATAGTGCTATTCGTGATGCATTTCCAAAAGAAAACGACTTTATTCATATCCGAATCGGCGGGGAGATATCGGACGTTTCTGTCATAGAGGACGGGCTCATAATGGCATCCGCTAGTTTTCCTTCGGGACAAAATAATGTCATTCGTAAAATTGCCGAGAATTTGAATATGACAAAAGAAGAAACTTTTTCTTTTTTGAATTTATATATGAAAGATCATGCGAAAATTGTCTCTGGGGATAGATCAGAAATAGTTATTTCCCGCTTTATGAATGAATGGGTTGTTAGCTTGCGTGCGGTTTTGGAAAAATTGGAGAACAGTATGTTTTTGCCTCAAAAACTGTTTCTCATAATGGATGGAGAATTGACAGATCTTTTCGTAAAAGCCCTGGAGACTGATATGACAAATAATTCCAACATCACAGATACAGCATTTAATGTGACTCTACTAGATACCCCAATCGTTCTCATTTCTGCTTTTGCGGAACGTGTCTATGAATTGGAAAAAAAGTAGAGTATAATTCCATACAAATAATATGCCACGTAATTTCATGCAAGATATAGTGCCGAAGGGAGGTCGTTCAATCAGGAATGTTCCGATTTCTCCAACTAGAGTACGCCGAGACGAATCTATCACCGTACCCATAAAAAAAGTCTACGAAAAGGTAGAAAAATTAGAACGCAAACTCGAGAGAGAAGAGTCTCATCTCGAAAAAGAGCAATCTCATATTGAAGCCTTGCGTAAAGCCCGTGCCGAATTCGAGATACATCATACATTGGGTAGGAAGGGAGGCAAAAAAAGAAAGAGATTATGGATAGGTCTCTCTATCCTGAGTGTCATCGGCTTGGCGGTAGTAGTTTCTACGGTTTTTCACGGCGCTTCTGTTTTGGTTTCGCCGAAAATTATAGCGGCAAACATCAGTGGTGATTATGTGGCCAAAAAATCAGCCAGCAAAGGCGAACTGGCTTTTGAGACTATGACAGTAAAACAAATATTGACTGAAACGGTAAAAGCGTCAAGCGAAGAAATAGTCAACAAAAAAGCGACCGGTACAGTGATGATTTACAACAATTATAATTCCACTTCCCAAAGGTTGATTAAAAATACCAGATTCGAAACACCAGAAGGCCTCATATATCGCATAAATGATTCTGTCACCGTACCGGGCAAATCCGGCTCTACACCGGGCAGTATCGAAGCCATAGTTACTGCTGATGAATCTGGTGATAAGTACAATGTCGGTCTCAAAGATTTTACTATTCCGGGATTCAAAGGAGACCCGCGGTATACCGCTTTCTATGCCAGATCCAAAAATGCGCTTGACGGTGGATTTTCTGGAAAGAAAAAGGTGGTAGTTCTCGCTGATTATAAGAAGGCCGAAGAGAGCATTCGATCAAAATTGCGTATTGCCCTCCTCGAAGAAGTGAAAAAGAGTACAACGGACGACCAACTCTTTTTTGACAAGAGTTTTACCATAGACTTTATATCTCTGCCAGAAGAACCAGTGTCGGGTTCTCTCGTACTGGTCAAAATAGAAGGCACGCTCTCGGCGACAGTCTTTGACAAAAAAACATTCAGTTCATATCTTGCCGCCAAAGTTATAAAAGGATACCAAGGCGATGCGGTTACAATAAAAGACCCTCAAAGTATTTTCTTTATTCCTAAATCGGATTTCCGCCCAGCCACAAATCAAAGCATCGTTTTTTCTCTCTCTGGCACACCGGCGTTTGAATGGATATATGACGAAATGTTGCTCAAAGAGGCTTTACGAGATGCCAATCGCAATCTAGTGATTTCCATTCTCCAAAAATTTCCTATGATAGAAAAGGCGGACATCTCCATTCGTCCCTTCTGGCGTGGCTCTTTTCCAAATAAGGTAGAAAATATTACCATAAAGAAAACAGAGTAAAGTAAAAAATATCTTTCTCTACTTTACTTTTTTATTTATTTAGCTTATTCTATAGAACGTCACTACATGAAGGAACCAAAACCCAGCGTAAATGGCACAGTGACGGAAGCTCTGCCAAACACTTTTTTTCGGGTAAAACTCGAAGACGGTAATGAAATACTGACGTATCTCGCCGGAAAAATGAGAATGAACCGCATTCGTGTGTTGGTTGGCGATAAGGTAAAGATCGAACTTGAACCATATGGCGGTAAGGGCAGAATTATTCAGAGAATGTAGCTGTCAATTATTTGGCAAAATAAAATCATGAGAGTCAAATCGTCTGTAAAAAAGAAGTGTGCGAAATGCTTGGTAGTCCGCAGAAAAGGCTATGTATATATAATTTGCAAATCTAATGCTCGTCACAAGCAGAGGCAGGGATAACCCCCAATAGGCTCATTTAAGCTCATTTTGACTTACCTGTTTACAGATAAAACTTTGTGTGCTAGGATAGAAACTCATCTCTCGGGAGATTCTTTTTTTGTTGTTACGATACAATTGTATAATATTATTATTTCGGTTTTTTAATCTGAAAATCACATATTCCAATGAGAATTCTCGGTATAACTCTGCCCGATGAAAAACGCATAGAAATCGCCCTGACTTATCTCTATGGTGTTGGGCGTTCGCGCGCCAAAACAATTCTCACCGAGGCTAAAGTAAGTCTCGACAGAAAATCCAAGGAAATAACAGCTGACGAAGAAAACGCCATAAAGAAAGCGATGGAAACATTTAAATTCGAAGGAGACTTGAAGCGCGAAGTGGCAGGAAATATAAAACGTCTCAAAGACATAAAAGCCTATCGCGGTGTACGTCACGTGAGGAGTTTGCCCGTCAACGGTCAGAGAACCAAAACTAATTCCAGAACTCGCCGTGGAAACACTCGAAAGACCATGGGTACAGGACGCAAAGTGGCTGAAAAGAAATAAAATAATATGACAAAAAATAAAACCGTAGAACAAAAAAAGGCTAATAAGAAAATAGATACTGGTATTCTCTATGTACAATCAACTTATAACAACACCATGTGCCTGCTCACTGATACCAAAGGTAATGCTCTAGCGGCTTCTTCGGCCGGAGCTCTCGGTTTCAAGGGTGCCAAAAAAGGCACTCCTTTTGCTGCAGCCAAAGCCGGTGAAGTTTTGGCTACCAAAGGATTGGCCTTGGGACTGAAAGAAATCTCAGTTGTCATCAAGGGTGTGGGTAGTGGCCGTGAATCAGTCGTCAGGAGTTTTATTACCAAAGGCGTCGGTATTACTTCTGTCAAAGATGTTACTCCGATACCGCATAATGGTCCTCGCCCTAAAAAACCTAGACGCGTTTAAAATTTATGATCAACGGACCAAAATACAAAATAGCTCGTCGTCTCGGAGCAAATATATTTGAAAAAACCCAAACACCAAAATTCGCTTTGCGTGCTGAACGCAAGGGTGGCAAGGGTCCATATCGACCAAAAGGCGAATACGCTACTGCTATGCTTGAAAAACAGAAAGTGCGTTACACCTACGGCATCCTCGAGCGTCAGTTTAAAAAGTACGTCAAAGAATCAGCGATCAAAAGAGGGATGAATACCGTTCAAACTCTCTATGAGCGCTTGGAAACGAGACTAGACAATGTAGTTTATCGCTCGGGCATGGCTCCTACCCGTCTCTCTGCCCGCCAGATGGTTTCTCACGGTCATGTCACGGTAAATGGTCACCGGACAAATGTGCCTTCTTTCACTGTTTCTGTGGGAGACAAAATTGCTATACGGTTGGCCAGTTTTAAAAAGCCTATTTTTAAAGATTACGAAGAAAAAATGAAAAAAATAAATTTGCCTGTATGGCTTTTATATGATGCAGACAAGAGGGTGGCCATTGTTTCCAGTTTGCCGAAGTGGAATCCGACAGAACACCTCTTCAACTTGGGGCAAGTGATTGAGTTTTATAGCAGATAATTTATAAAAATATGTCTAACACAAAAATTGTAGTGCCGTCAAAGCCAAAAATCGTTCTGGAGAAGGATTTTTTAGGCGTTTATGAAATTGATGGTCTCTATCCAGGTTACGGTCATACTCTTGGTAACAGCCTCCGTAGGATTATTCTCTCTTCTCTGCCTGGTACTGCTATAACTCATGTAAAAATTAATGGCATAAGTCACGAATTTTCAACTCTGCCTGGCATCAAAGAAGACGTCATCACTCTCATGCTCAATTTGAAGCGCTTGCGCATCAAAATGACCACAGACGAGCCTCAAATCCTTTCCATCAAAATAAAAGGTGTAAAGAATGTGACGGCAGGTGACATAAAATTTCCCGGTCAAGTTGAAATTCTCAATCCCGAATTGCCTATAGCGAGCATCACGGACAAAAGCACAGAACTAGACATTGAAATGACTGTCGCTCGCGGACTTGGTTATGTGTCAAAGGATGTTTTGCAAAAGGAACGTGTTGATATCGGCATAATCGCTCTCGATGCCACATTTACTCCGATACGCCGTGTCAATTATGAGGTAGAAAATATGCGCATAGGCGACAGAACCGACTTTAATCGTCTAAAAATTACCATCGAAACTGATGGCACCATCACTCCTCACCAAGCTCTGGAACAGTCCATTATGACTATGATTAACCAGCTCAAAGCCGTAGTCGGTTTCAAAGAAGAAGAGTCTGTGGAAGTAAAAACAGAAGAAAAAACCGAAGTGGCTGGTAGTACTCCAAAAAAAGAATTAGATACGGAATTTTTGAAGACTCGTATCGAAACTCTAGGCCTGTCACAGAGGACGTCGAACGCTCTTTCTGGTGCCAATATACGCACAGTGGGCGGTCTCGTCCGAAAGAAAGAAATAGACATAGAAAATGTCGAAGGCCTAGGGCCAAAAGGTATCCAAGAGATCAAAAAAGCTCTCTCAGAATTTGGTATAACTCTCAAATAGTCTATGAGACATCACGATAAATATAAAACATTGGGTAGAGAAAAAGGACAGAGGAGAGCTCTGGTCAAATCTCTCATACGCTCATTTGTCATACATGATGGTATTACCACAACCGAAACCAGGGCCAAAGAATTACGCAAATATATCGAACCGCTCATAACAAAAGGCAAGAACAATACACTCGCCAATCGCCGTCTGATTACTTCAAAAATCGGCGATGAAACGGTGGCAAAAAAGTTGGTAGAGGTTATTTCAAAAGACCACAAGAATCGTCAGGGTGGATATACACGAATTATAAAGCTTCCTCTACGCAAATCAGATGGAGCAAAAATGGCGCGCATAGAACTGGTATGAAAACAATCCACACAATAGATGCAGAAGGCAAGAAGATCGGTCGAGTGGCCAGTGGTGCCGCCAAGATTTTGGCCGGCAAAACTTCCGTTTCTTATGCTCCGAACGTGGTGGCTGATGTCCTGGTGCATATCATAAATGCCAGCAAGGCCGATGTGACCACTAAAAAAAAGCAGGAAAAAATCTATCGTCGATACACAGGTTTTCCGGGCGGTCTCATAGACACAAAACTTGAACATTTGATAGGGAAGTCGGGCATGAGTGAAGTTTTTTGCATAGCGGTCAAGGGTATGTTGCCGAAAAACAAGCTTCAGGCAAAAATGATAAAAAATCTGATTGTTACAGAATAACATATGACTACAGCAGAAACAAAAATAAAATATTTCGAAGCAGTCGGTCGTCGCAAGACTGCCATCGCTCGCGTGCGCATCACACCTGCGCCAAAGCAATCTATTGTGATCAACGATAAAGACGTTGTCGATTACTTTGCCACGGCTGAGATGCGCATGATAGCCGAGGCGGCTTTTGTTCGATCAGAAATCACCCAGAAATTCAAAGTGACAGCATTACTCTCGGGTGGAGGTATACATTCCCAAGCAGAAGCTCTGCGCCACGCTATTTCCCGCGCTCTCCTAGAATACGATATAGAATTGCGCAAAAAATTAAAGAAGCTCGGTTTTCTCAAACGTGATCCTCGTGCCAAAGAGCGCCGAAAATTCGGCCTGAAAAAAGCCCGCAAGAGTCCGCAATGGAGTAAGCGATAAAAAAGTCTCGTTTCCAAAAGAGCGTGGTTTTGCTAAAATATGATATTCATGAAAGAAAAGGACAATAAAAACGAGGAAAATCAGCCTAAAATACCTGAAATAGCCGAAATTAAAGTCCTCCAAAAGACTCTCCAAACAGAGCTTGAAAAAGTAACGGAAGAGCGCGATGAATATCTGGCCGGCTGGCAGAGAGCCAAAGCTGATTTTGCGAATACCAAAAAGAGAATGGAGGAGACGATGAAAGAATACCGTGTTATGGCAAACGAAGGATTGATCGAAGAACTTTTGTCCGTGCTTCAGAGTTTTGAAATAGCATTTGCAAATAGAGAGGCTTGGGAGAAAGCAGACAAGAATTGGCGATCGGGCGTGGAGCATATTTATAGCCAGTTAAGGTCAATCCTCGAACAGAATGGATTAAAGGAAATTTCACCGTTTGGACAAAAATTTGACCCTCTAGTTCATGAAGCTGTGAAATTTGAGACGACGGACAACACCGAAAAAATTGGAATAGTGCTCAATGTACTGGAGAAAGGCTATATGCTCGGTAATAAATTAGTGAAGCCAGCCAAGGTTGTGGTTGCAGAAAGTCAATAATTCCTTTATGATTCTGATAACTTGGTTTTTTATCTCTTTTAAAACATCATAATTATGAAAAAATCCAATAAAAATGCAGTCACATTAGAAAGTATTGATCTCAAGATTGATGCCAAGTTTGGTGTACTCGATGAAAAAATCGACAGGAGCTTTAGTTTACTTGACTCAAAAATTGATAAAAACTTCAATTTACTTGACTCAAAGATTGATAAAAACTTCAATTTACTTGACTCAAAGATTGATAAAAACTTCAATTTAC
>ERZ1292623.1313-Hain-H51-01um-R1-1313-length-24168-cov-7_pt1 | contig 24168 bp, 32 predicted proteins | sample MGYA00564398_ERZ1292623 | MGnify/ENA primary metagenome ERZ1292623 (study PRJEB36523, sample SAMEA6512633) | groundwater metagenome | collected 2019-01-07 | study: AquaDiva: Metagenomics assemblies of 32 groundwater samples | reverse complement strand
ACAAATGCTGGAGCAAGACATTAAGGCGGACTTGCGCCACGAATCGGACTTCCGGATTGGCTACGAAGTTTGCGTCGGCCCAGCAGACGCGGGAAAGGCGGCGACATTTGCCCACCGTGCTTTGCGTTGATCCGGGCTTTAGCCGCACGGGGTGGGCGGTCTTCAACGGCGACGCACTGCTTTGCGCCGGGCTTATCGAGACCGAGAAAGACCCGGCGAAAGAGCGCAAATCTGACGACGTGGTAGACCGCTGCGCACTTATCGCGCAATCCCTCGCCGGTGAAATTTGGGACCACGAAATAACCCGCGTCGCGTGGGAAGTACCGCCCGGTGGCGCACAGTCGGCCAGCGCGTTGGGGGCGCTGGAAAGAATCAAGGGCGTTATGGCGGCGGTGCTTGGAATTTTAGCCGTGCCGGATACGCGCTTCACCCCGCAAGCCGTCAAGCTGGCCGCGTGCGGTACGCACAAGGCAACCAAACAAGAAATCGAAACCGCCGTTTTGAAACGGTGGCCGGGCGCGGCGGTTTATCTGCCGCGTGCGAAGGCCCGCCGCGAGCACATATGCGACGCGCTGGCCGTCCACATTGCATTTCTCAAAAAATATCCGGCGGGTGTTCTGCCGGAAGCGCGGGGAGTAGAGTGTGGGGAAACCATATGCCAAACCCTTCTGCCGTGTGGGCACAAAAACGCCGACGCCGTTTGATTCAGGAATTGGGCGGCAAGTGCGCGGCGTGTGGCACTACGTGCAGTTTAGAAATCGATCATGTCAGGGGCATTACGTGGAGCGCCCGCAAAAAGTCCCAATGGGGCCGCGTTGCGCAGTACGTGCGCGAAGCGCGGCAAGGTTTACTACCGGTGTTGTGCCGCAGTTGCAACGCGGCGAAAGGCAGGAGGTGGCAGCATGAAACATTCCCGGGCAGGCGAAACTGGCGGCGGTAAGAAAAACGACGCCGGCAAATTGCGCTTTGACTTGCTACCTGTGCGTCCATGCATGGAACTGGCCCGCGTCTATACCATCGGCGCGGCCAAGTACGCGCCACGCGGGTGGGAAAAAGGCCTCGCGTGGGGCCGCGTTTACGCCGCTATGCTACGCCACGCTTTCAAATGGTGGGGCGGCGAAAAGTTTGACCCCGAGGACGGGCAGCATCATTTGGCGGCGGCTGCGTGGTGTGCGCTGGCGTTGATGGAATATGAGACGACGCACCCGGAATTAGACGACCGTGCAAAAGCGGCGGCGCGCGAATAAATTGGCCGCGGCCCATTTAATGCCACGAACTACCCGCTACTGCAATTACCCCTGGAGAACCTAGCTATGCCCGGTCGAGCACTGAAAATCATGTGGTTAGGCGACGTGCACGGCCCCGAACGGGACCGTCGCGCCGTCGAAATTGCCTTGCGGGGGCACGCTTATCTTAAGCCCGATATTACAATCATGCTGGGCGATCTATTAGACAACAGTGCATTTAGCAAACACGCGGTTAGCACGGTGCGGGAACGTACCGGGCTACTCGAAAACGAATTAGCCTGGGCTAACGGTTTTCTAGACGTGCTGCAAAAGAACACCCGGCGCGAAACCGTTTTCGTCGAGGGCAATCACGACGCTTGGGTCGAACGGTATTGCGCCGATCTACCAGCGGGCCTGGCCGAAAGCGTGCATAGTGTTTTGGGGGTAGAGCCCCGCTTAAGTGCCGGGCGCAAAAATTTCCGTTGGATACCATACCGGGTTAAGCCCGGCGCGCGCCGACGCCGTAACTACCACACGCTGCCGGGCGGAGTCATTACGGTGCACGGCATGAGCACTGCCGCCAACGCCGCGGCCAAACATCTGGCACTCTACAAATATCAGTACAGTGTTGTGTTTGGGCACACGCACCGCCCGGATTACATGGCACTGCAGCGGCCCGACGGACGTGAAGTCGAGGCGCTCAACCCGGGCTGTTTGTGCCGGCTGGACCCGCGGTACGAGACGAAGCCGACGAGCTGGGCGCACGGCGTAGCGGTCGGATATATCGGTCGCGCGTCGCACACGCTGTATCGCTGCAAAATCGAACGTGGGTGCATGGTGATGCCAGACGGGAAAGAAATACGGGCGTAACACGAATGCCCACGCTCGTAGCACCACACTCTGTCGTCATCCCGTCGCCGCGGTAGCACGAATGCTCGTGCCGTAGCACACGCGTGCATCCCTAACGGGGCGCAATTTCGCCGCCTATCCCCGGCACGGCGATGCGCGAAGGCCGCGGCCGGAGGCTGGCGCATCGGGGACAGGATAACTCGTTTGGGGTTAACGCCTTAACATTTTGTCGCACGACAACCCTAATGGCAGTTAGTGTCTGAGCCGCACTAACTACCCCCTAATATTTGATAGAACGTGGGCACGCACGTAGTGCAATTCAACGCAAACGCGCCGTGGTGGAGTCGGATGCCTGAAAGGCACTGTCGCTAGTGCGGGTGTAGATCGTTCGCTACGGGCGTCGGTATCGCATGTTTATTTAGGTATAACTGGCCGGTGTTATGCACGATTGACGATCCGCGCTGATTTTTATTCAGGTCCTGCGTGTCACGAGTATAGTCTTTTGTGCTACTGGGCGCTTCGGCGCTAGAATAGGAGGGAGCTACAATGCATGATGAAAAACCGCGCGGCGGATACCGCTTGTTCCGGTGCGAATGTGGCCGGGAATGGAAAGATAAATCGCGCGATTGCTACAGCCCGTCCGGCGAAGCATGCGAAGTCTGCGGCGAATGGATCAGTCCGCACAGACGCGAACCGCACCCGGAATGGCTTATGGATTTAGTCGGTAACTTTCTGCCGGCGGACGCAGAACAGGGGAAGCCATGAGCGACACCGCAGTACACGAAATTTATGTGGTGGTTGGCGGCTGCGGCTTCTACTCGGACCGGCGCGAATGGTGCGTTGCGTGGTTCGCCTCCGAAGCCGAAGCCGAAGCATTCGCGCGGGTAGCAGCGGCGGAGTCGAAGAAAATTGATGCCCGGGCCCGCGCGCTAATCCGGCCGGAATGGAAATATGGCTACGGGCCTGAGGATGCCGCTAACGACCCCGCGCAGGTAAAGTACCGTGCGGACAAAACGGCGATCTACGCGGGCAACCCCTACGACCGTGAATATAGCGAGGGCGAGGTAAATGATTACGTTGTTTGCGCCGTTCCGGAAGCGGTTTGGCGGTTAGCGGTAAAATAATTCCGGGCACTTAAAACGGCAAAATAAAACCCCGGCGCTTTGGCCGGGGTTGTTTTTTATCTGTAATACTCATGGCGTCGGGGCAGGGAGTCGAACCGCCACGCGCTTGCGGGCACTAGCTCCTGGAGTTAGACGCCAACCATAAACGCCCCGGCCCAGCCCAAGTTCGCCGCCTGCCCGGCGTCCGCCGTCGGTGGCACGAAGCATAGGGCTCCCACCGTGGAATTAAACCGGAGGCGCAGTGTAATAGTTCCCTGAACGTTTACCGTGTCGGGCGCGGTAACGGGCGCAATGTCGGACGTGACCGTAACGTCAAAGCGGCGCAGGCCCGTCAGTGCTGGCATATTGGTCCATGTCAGCGCCGCGGCGTCGTAATCATAGGCCCGGCCCGAGCCATCCACCCCTGACGCGGGCACCAAATAGATGTAGCCGGTTTTGCTGGTGCTGGTCGGGCGCGTCACGCCGCTGACAAGCACCGTTATAAAAAGGTTTTCAATTTCTTGAAAGTGCGGCGACTTGAACCACGCGTATTCTAGCTCGCTGGTCGGTTCGTTGTGTCGCGAATCCAGCGCGGCAAAGCCGTTGGTTTTAAACACGGTACTAGCCGCATGTTGTTTGGTGTGGTTGCTGTATGATTTAGTGAATGTAGCCGGGTCGTAAAATGACGACACGGGGGAATAGACCGGGCTAACCGGGTGCAGCAACGGCACATGCCCGCGACCGGGGCGGACACTTAGCGGTACAGTAGAACGCGGCACGATGAAATATTTAAACCCGCGGGGTTGACAATCGACGACGTTTTGGAAAGGCGCAAGGCCACGCCGTAAACGGGGCTAACCGTAGCTGGATCGGGTTCTGGGCTGTACACGGCAATAGCACTCATAGTTGGGTTCGCGGCCCCGTTGCTGGCGGTGGCGGTAATTGTGACATTCCCCGACGCGCCGGCGAGGGGAATGGGGAGGCTGGTTTCCGCGGCCTGCAACGTCAAATAATTTTCGGTTAATTTTGGAACGCCGCTGGTATATGTAACTGTGGCGGGGTCGTAGTCCGCAATGGCAACCAGCGAAACAACAGACGCGGTATCGTCGTTTAGGTCACCCGACGAATAACTTACCGAAAAACTGGCCTCGGAAAATTCCCAGAGCACGACTAGTGTTGGCCGCCGCACGTACGTGGGGATAGTCACGGCCGCCGCGGGAGATAGAACTATGGGGCGGGCTAAGTGCCCCACAACATAATGATGCGTGAAGCCGCCGGGCAGTTGATCTAGCGGATTCTGCGTGTCGGGGTAGGCCGTGCCCGCCGGGTTAGACCGCAGATTATTCCAACGCGCGATTGGAATTTCTTCGGGATTCGGCAGCGACGGGCGTACCGTTTCAATTCGTCCGGTGGGCGGGGCTTGGAATTGATCGAGGACGCGCCCGCCCCGGCCCCGGTCATCGCCCCATACGTGGTAGGGATAGCGGCTCATTAGCGTTGACCGATCCCGTGGGGTACACCCTGAGGCGCGGTCTGTGTCATGACGACCGCCATGCCCTCCTGATCGTAAATGACGGAGGAGACAACCGCCAAAAATGGAATATCCGAACCGCTCACGCCCTTGACTCCGCGCCCGGGGATCCAGCCTGCTTTATACAGCGGGAATTTTACCGACCCGGAATAGCCGATGCGTTTCACGTCATTTAGCCGCGCTTTGGCGTGTTCGGGCAGGCGGCCAATTGTAGTTGCGGGCTTGTCGGAGAAGAATTCGCTGGCCTCGGTCGCACGGTCGGGGAATTGGCGGTGCTCTTCGCTGATTTGCTGGCCCACGGGTTTGCTGCCGTAGCGCAGCCAATCGACGTAATCCGATTCCTGCGCCAGCGTCGTATAAACCATCGGGTAATCGCCGCCGGGGATTTTCTCGACCCGCTCGGCGGTTTTGTTGGGGTCTTTGTCCGTGCTGGCGAGCAAGCCGGTGGAGCTCATGCGCCAGTCTAATTCCACGGCCAGCGTGGCACGGATTTTGACCGCCACAAAGTACGCCCCCTCATACGCCCCCCCGCTTTCTGCGTGCCAGGTCATGCCGGGGCCGCCGTCGCGTAGCGCGGCCACCATAAAATATTGGCCGTCCGCCGATACCTGTAGGTTATCATACTGCGTGGCGGCGGCCCAAACCGAGTCCGACGGGCGCTTATATTCGATGGTAATTGGCCGGGGTATCCAGTCACGGGGGCTGCCAGCGTTTTGTTGGTAGCCGCTAATTAGCGCCGGGCGGATGCGGGGATGTACTTTAGAAACTGCGGCGGCGCTGTGTTTGGTGCCTGAAAATTTCGCGATGAACCCGGATTTAATGCGGTAAGCGGCGTAGACCAGCGGCCACAGTAAGCAGGCTTCTTTGAATTTTATTTCCGTATTCGCGCCGGTGCCGGCGCCCACATAACTTTTAAATCGTGCTTCGTCGGCGGCGGCCCAAGCCGGTTCTAGGTAGTAATTGGCGCTGTCCGCACTGTCCGTGCTGAAAAGGGATTCGTAGACTGGCGCGTCACCGACAATACACGCGTCGTCATAATAATCCTCAATGGATTCGACTAAATAGCCGGTAGACGGGCAATCGAACGAGATTGCCTCGGGCAGCGCCAGCCCGTACAGTTTTGGGATAATGACCCCGTCGCCGGTGGACGGCGCGCGTAAATCAATAAACGTGAGCGTGCTCTTGTCGCTAATTTCGCTGCCTGCGGCGTTACCGGTGTCGGCCCGCGCGCCGGGGCGGCAATAGATTTGATACGGCCCGGCCCGCTGCGCGATTGTGGTCAACGCCGCGGCCAGGTTCAGCCCCTCACAGGAAACATTATGCAGGCGGCGGTTAGCGCCCGCCGTCAAAATATCCCCCAACTTTTCCGGCCACTCCAACCAGTCCGAAACGCGCTGGTTGCTGTAGAACCCGCCGCCGCTGGGCCGGGAACCGCCCGCCGCGTGCATATCGAACAAGTATTTTTCAGCGTCGGCTACGGTCCAATAGCGCGCGGCGGCCGTGGCCGTGCCGACGATCGGCTCGTCGAAACGCTCAGAGTTATTGGTTTGGGGGTTAGCCGTCCAGCCAAAACGAACGGTCGGCGCAAAACGCGGCCCGAACGCGGTATCTACACAGTTCGGAAAACCCCGCTCGTTAAAAATGCATGGTTCATTAGCAACGAACCCGTGCAAACTGTTAGCGGGGTCATATTGCGCTTGGCCGAAAACAGTAACTTTCGACAATAAATAGCGGTCGTCGTGAATCGTTACAATCAGATCGTCCCGCTCGATACCGTGCGCGATCTTCACCACGCAGCCGGTCATTAGCGGAGTTAATTGCCCAGAGCTAGACCGCATCGAAACGCAAACGCGGGTCCGCAATTTGATCTTCGCGGCCGGGCCGGATTTTTTGAACGCGACGGCGTAAGCACTTTCATCCCAATTGCCCGGTCCCATTTTTGCCATGGGGATAGAAACAATCGCGTAGCTAGGCTCAAGCCCGGCCTGCAGCGTGACCCGCTCGGCGATGCGTAATTCGGTCGTGTAGTAGTCGCCGTTGCCGCCGGTGTTTGACGCCGTGGAAGTCGTTGTCGGGTCAGCCGCGCTAAAAAAAGCCGCGACTAGCGTACTCGGCGTAACGTCGCGGCTTGAAGTGATTGAGATGAGTCCGGTATTTGCCATTTATTTACCGCGTAAAACCTTCGCTGAAAGCGTGGGCACAACACCCGGCGCGGTGTTGTCTATGTAAATGATGTATTCCGCGTATTGTTTGGACCGGGCGAGGGCGGCGGTTTTGGCGAGGAGCGCCATGCGATACCATCCCCCCGCGAGAACGGTGTACGGCACGGTGCCGCGCTTGACGCCTAATACGGCGTCACCTAGTGCGACGGTGGCCTGTGCGGCGGCGGTGGGGTCAATCGAACCGGCCAGCGCGACAATTAATAAATCAAATGCAGTCGCGGCAGCCTGTGCGTCGTCGTCAACCACGATACCCTCGACGGAGAGAGTTAGCCCCCCGGTAATCGTAATGCCGGTAATGCTGGCGCGGTTCGGGCGCGGGTTGACGATTGCGCCGGCCGCGTCTAGTTCCACTTCGTAAACGGCGTCCGCCGTTTCTTGATTGCTGCTTTTTGTCGCGCGCACGACTACGCGCACATAGCCGGGGTAGCCGGTAACGGCGGGCAGTATAGCGCTGGTGGCGTCGGCGGCCGTCGTCACGGCGGCGGGGCCAAGGTACTGGCCGAAATTAGTCACCCCGTCGATATAGGAGTGATACGCGGTAAATGTGCAACCCGCTTCGCCCACGGTCCAGTTAACCGTCAGCGCGGCGGCGGTGCCGGTCACGCCGGTAATTGTCGGCGAGGCCGGCGTCGTGTTGATTTGTAGCGTGGTAGTCGTAGCGAACCCGGCGGATTGCGTTATGCCGTCATCGTCGACCGTTAAAATATTCCAATAGTACGTGCCCGCCGCAAGCACGGGCGTGAGGTGCTCAAAATCATTTAGCCCGCTGTCGTTGACAGTTTCTTCAGCGGCGCGCGGGAAACTCAGCGCCGTGGTACTGTAATGTACCGCGTAACTTTCAGGCCAACGCAATTCTAAATAGGCGGTATCGGCGGCAACGTCGGCAGTATAGGTAATCGTGCACGCAACGGCAAGGCCGCTATTATTTTGCTCGGCGCAACTGACTGCGCCGTTGCCGGCCCGGCTGCCCTGTGCTACCAGCGCATCGCCATTGTACCAACTAACCGTGTAGGTGCCGCCACTGTTGCTAATTGTATACGACAGTATGCCGCGGGTGTTGCGATTAGAGCGCTGGACGTTGACGTTGCGAATTGCGCCCGTAACGGTAATCGCTGAAAGTTGCGTATCGCCGCGCACGCTCGTCAGCGAATACGGCGCGGTCCAAACAAATTGAATGCGCTGCGCGCTGGTCGCGTCGTTGGTTTCGGCTTGACCGTCCGGGCTAAAGCCGTCGGGGAAGGCCGACCAATCGCCGCAATCTTCTAGGTACGCGCTGGCGGCGGTGGTGCCGGGGTCCAGCGGTGAAACGGTTTGGATTATTTCGTTCGGATTAGCGTAGCGGTTAAACCCTTCGTATGTGCCGTTCACGTAAAGGGCGTAATATTTCTCTTGGTACGCCGTCAACGGGTACGCGCGCAGCCGGATCGACCCGCCAATCGCATCCAATTTTGTGTACAGGATGTGATCGCGGGTTGCGCCGGGGCTTTGAGTTGTGCATCCGCCGGGGTGCATTAGTTAATGAGCGCCGCCAAAGCCTCTAAAAAATCGTCGCGGTCTGCCGCCACGCGTTGCTCGCGGGGCTTGGCGAGATAGGATTTAATATTCTGACTCGCGGTATCCCGGGATGTTGGCGCACTCCAGTCAAAGGCGGCAGCAATAGTATTTGCATCCGCGCGCTGCGCTGGCGTCGCGGCGGGTTCAAAATCTATTTCGGCCCGCCCGTTCTTAAGGCGCATACACTGAAACGGGCAAACGGGGTGGATAAGGACGGCTAAATCAGCAATCGTTTTCATCCGAGCGTCACTCCCGTCATTCCAGACTGGTATAGCACGGTCCCATTGTCGCCAACGAATGTGGTATTTAGCGCAGTGCTTGAGCCTTCAAGCCACGCATAATAATGGTAGCCCAGCGTCGGAACAGCGATGTAGCGCCCGATGAAATTAGTTACCGGCGAGGTAGTGTTAAGCCCCCCGCCGTATACTTGCGCTGAATTAACGGTACTGCTGTCAACCCCGACGCCCGACATGACATTGACGTTGGTTGTCGCGTTGACGGCGAGCGATTTCACCACCAACTCAATCAAGTCTTCTGCCACGCATTGCACAATTTCAACCTGATTGGCAGTAGAGTTATTTGCTTGATATAGGGTATTGTCGAGCGCGTAGGTCCAGGAATTCGTGGTGTCTGTTTTTACTAGGGTCCGGGGGACGCGATTATAATAATTACGAACAAAACGTTTGACTTCATTATCCTGAGTGGCACTCGTGCTGATTGTGCGAATAGTGCCGAGGAAGCGGCGTTTATAATCGCTGTTTAGCACGAGCACGCCATCCTGCCGGTTATGCGTGTTCGTTACGCGTGTCTGTGAATCGCCGCCGCTGTCCCATATTTTTAACTCGAGCGTGGCCGTGCCGGCATTATTATAGGCGTACACGTCGTAATTACGCGCGGACGTGAGTGTCGCGCCGGGGGTGATGCTAATTTCTGACCCGATTGTCAGCAGTTCCCAGCGGCCAGAACCGGCGGTAGTACCGCTATAGAGCGCAATATGATTGCCGGTAAACGAGGCATAATAGATTGTGCCGCTGCTGGCGGAATCGGCGACTGGTGTTTGCGTCACGAGCGTTAGGCGGCCCTCGGCGACGTGCGTGATTGCCGCGCCAGCTAATTTCGTCGCGGTAATGCCGGCGTCTTTAACGCGCAGCGCGTCGCCGCTAATTTCAACGGTGCTGTTGTCAACGCTGACCGATAGCGCCGTACCCGCCCCACCGGCTAAGCCGTCGCCGGCCACGGCCGCCGCTAGTTTCGCGGCGGTAATACCGGCGTCTTTTACGCGCATGGAACCGCTGGCAACTTCTAACGAAACCCCGTCCGCCGCGCTGGTCGCAAGTTTTGTTCCAGTAACCGATTCATCCGCTATCGCGTTCGATAAGGACGGGAATCCCTTTATCCCATTATTCATGGTTTAAAAATCGCCGCCCTGTACGTGAATATTAAACGTCTCCAGGTTGTGGGTGCTGGCGCGCAGACTGTAGGCGGTGCTGGCGTTTGGCGCGGGCAATAACAACCCGTCGGTGTAGGATAATTCGGCTTCATATACGGCAACCGTCGTACTAGGCGTAATCGCAGTTACCAGTACTTCGTCTAAAAGCCGGGCGTTCGTGCCGTCGTGCAGAAAAAGCCGGATCACTCCCGCCGTGGTCGTGCCGGTGCCGCTAATGCGGATTTTGTCGATGCGTGAGCCGCACGCGCCAGCCGTGAAGCACGTGGCGATTGTGCCGGTGCCGTCGCGGGCGGTGTTGGCGGTTACAACCTGGGTAATAGTCTGCCGTGGCAGGCTAGTAAAATTAGGAAACTGCGGCATTGTTGCGGTGCTCCATTAAGTAATTGCGGGGGCGGGGCTATTCGTCGCCCCAATTAAATTCGTCTTGCCCTTGTTCAAAATAATCTTCGGGCGCATCGTCATCCCAAACCGCGCGGCTACCGGTAGGTCGAATAGGAGTAGAGTTGAATTTGAGAACGGGTAATAGCTTGCAGCATTGATTCGCCCCCGTTTTCCAGTGCCCGTGTTTTGGCGATTAGATTTAGAATTTCATCTTGGATCGGCTTGAAGAAAAATCGCGCATCGACGCGCGTTCCATCAAACGCCGTATACGCGACGGCGCCGGGGTCAATGAAGGCCCGCGCGGCAAACGCGGTAAATAGCGCGTCGTCAGCGTCGGGGGTGTATGTAATTGCCATGCTTAATTACTCGTGGAGTACCTTCGGAATTCGCAAACAACGACAATACAAACCGACGTGCCGATAGTAAAAGATTCTTTCATTTCGCAGCTATTGCGCGCGAGTTTCCAGCCGGGCAACGACGCACCCCCCGGTAGGGCAATAGTAAAGCGCGTGGTCGGCACGAAAATAGCAGCCAGTGTAGTCCAGCGGGCTTGCGCCGCGTCTTTGTCGGCCCCAACTAAAATGAATTCAACTGTGCAGTTTTGCCCGCGCCGGCCCAAGATTTTCAGCCCAACGTCGTCAACGCCGGCAAACGTGATCGGGATTTCCTCATACTCGATTGCGCTCATTGTCGGCGGCTTGCCGAATGGAGGTAGCGCGGTGTAATTGCCCGCCGTCGGGAACCCGTTAGTCGCGCCAAATGCCGCGTCAAACGACGAATAGCTCGTACCGGCGACGGTGGTGTAGGTGCTAGGCATCTAATTAATCGCCCGTGCGCAGCATTGGGCGTTTACCCTCTAGCTGCGTGTATTGCAGCGCGGCGTATTTCGCGCGGTCTTGCCTGAGGTAGATTTCGGCTGGACTGCCAAGCGCGGCGGTGCGGTTAACTGTCAGGGCAACATTGGCGGCATTCATTTCCGTTTGCGCCGAGGCTAGGTCGCCCATGCCCGCTAGGCGGTAACCGTTGGCGATTAATTGAGACGCCTTAGTTACGGCCCCCTCCTCTGCCGTATTGGCCCGCGCGTCGATTTCGCCGTCGCGCGTGGATAGGCCGAGTACGTCGAATACGCCTTTAATGACGCCATCCATCGGCGTTTGATTTATCGAGCGGTCAACCCAGTTGAGTTTTTCAATTTCGGACTTACGGTATCGCTGGTGAATGTCGCTCGCCATCCTGTTAGTGGCGCGAACGCCGGTTACTTTTTGAAGCGCCAGCATGGCGTTTCTGGCTTTCTGCGGAGCATCAAGCTGTTTGTTAAGATCGTCCAAGCCTTCGCTAATCGCGCTGGCGCCAGCGGCCACTAGACCAATACCAACCGCCGCCACTCCGGCGTTGGGGGCGAAGCCCTTCAGGCCACGCAACGCGCCGGCCGCGCCCTTCCAGCCGCCCCGGCCAAGCCCCTGAAAAATATCAACCACGTCGTTTAAATCGCGGCGGCCAACGCGAAAGCGTTTTAGAAAACTATTGCGCCCAGCCAGCGTAGAAAGATCGTCGGCAACGCCACTGCCCGCGCCGCCATACGTCGCCGGGGTTGGGGCGGCCTTCATTCCGCCGAGCCCGGCCTCTTGGTTTTTCGTGTAGGTGCGGCTGGCGAGGGCGTAGCGGCTGGCAAGTTCAAGCCCGCCTTTTTTGTAGCCCTCGATAAAGTCGCCGATGTTTTTTAGCCCGCCCCTACCGGAGCGGTACAGACGGCCTAGCGCATCCTCGACGTTGGCGTCCATGATGGAGGCGGCCGCGCCGGTAGGCGCCGTGCCGCCGAAACTCTTCAAGCCGCCGGCTAGATTCTGGTTATCCCATTTGCGCAGGTCTTGCCCTTGCCGCACTTCGTCCGCGCGGATTTTCATATCCGCGACGGCCTTTTTTTCGGCCTCGCTTGCGGCCAACGCCCGCCGCTCTACGCCTTCGAGACGCCGCACTCGCTCGGCGCTCTTCTGGTCAAGCTGCAACCCGGCTTTTTCAGCCTTGAGCGCGTCTCTCTCCGTCTGCGCGATTTCAGCGCGCACAACCCTAAGCGCCTTCTGCCAGTCGCCGATAGTTAGCAGCACTTCGGGGTCGAGTTGCGCGGATATTGTCGGGCCAGCCATTTATTTTATCGGCAGTCCTAATTTCTTGAGTTCGCCGCGGAGGTTGCCGGCCCACGCAACGGAGAGGGCTTCCATCTGCGCGCCGGTCAGTTCGAAAAAGGGCGGACGCGGCTTGAGGACCGTAATGCCGCGGCCCAAGTCAATCGGTTTGCCGATCTTTTTGCGCGTCACTTCCTGCGCGCGTTCGAAGGCGTCGCGCTGTTTCGTGGATAGCCCTTGAATCTTGCCGGTCTTGAGCACTACGGCCTTAACGGTGCGCTTGAGTTTGTCGCCCATCGCGCCCGCGGCGTATTTGCGCTTGCGCATACGGCCAGTCGGCAAGTCTCTAACCGCGCCGCCCTTTGCGTGCACCGTCGGCTGGCGCACTCCGCCATAGCGGAAAACGCCCGCGGCGGCGTAAATGTCGCCGGCCCCGCTCTTGTATTTAAGACCATCCCGCATCTGAATAAAAAACCCGGTTTCGGAGGCGTACAGCGTGACATTCGCCAGCGCCCGCCCCATATCGCCGCTCCTGTTATTCAGCCCGGACGCAGCGTAATTCTGTTGTAAATACGAAACAATCTGCGGGCGCAATTTTGAAGTGGCCGCGATGTAAGCCAGCTTTAAACCGTCGGCTGGCACGTCGCCGATCTTTGCCGCGCGCTCGACTGCGGCTACCAAGCGTTGTCGTGATCCTGTTGCGGCGTTCACCGCGATACGCAGCCCGCCCATTAGCGCAGTTGCTTCCACTCCTCGAACGATTGCATTGGCAGCGCGACCAGCGCGGCCACGTCGTATAGGTCTAGGGTGTTTAGGCCGTCGAAGCGCCCGTGCCCGAGACGACTGGCGGCCAATAGATAGCGCCGAAACGCCGCACCCTCGGCCGCGTCTGCGTCCGATTGCATGGCAAGTTTGGCGGCCGCTATGGGGTCCGCCCCCTTTTTTAGCGCTTCGTTTGCCGCGATAGCCGCGACGCGTTGGGCGGCCGTCGCTTCCCAGCCGCCCGTTATCACCTCTGTTTTTTGGGGGGTAGGCATGGTTTAGGCCACTGTCGGGATCGAGCACGTGCCCTTACAGATAAAATCTTGCTCGTATTCGAAGGGCGGTGAATCGCGGTCAGCACGACGGGCCGCGCCCACCGGAATCATATTGACGAGGGTTTCGGTCGTGGTGCCGCCGTCCGATTGTGTCGTGACAAATACGAGACTCGCCGCCGTGTCGGACTCGGCTTTAAATGCGCCCTCTAAATAACGGACGGTGGCGGTCAGTGATTTCTCTATCGTGCCCTGGCAGTCGGGGTTGGTTGAACCCTCCGCGCGAATCGTTACCATGCGCCGCTCGTAGCGGTAGTTATAGCCTACGCACGTTCCGTAAACTCCCACTCCCCAAGTCGCGCTAACAATTAAAATACTTGCATCGCATACAGCCATTTTGGTAAATCCCTAACAGGTAAGAACGGACATCGAAAACGAATAGCGCCCGATAGCGGGCTTGTGCGTCGTTTGAATTTGGGGCGGGCCTAGTTGCGTGATACCGGACGGCACCGGCAAACTGGCGGCGGTCCATGTGGCGTTAGTTCGTAGTTTTGGAATTAAGCCGGTAGCCGCGGTAAATAGCAGGTCCTCAATCGCGGTAAAATCGTAGTCCGCATCGCCCGCGAAGCCGAAATAAACATCGAATTGGAAATCATAGCTAACGCTGCCCGAGACGGATACTTCATCCATCGCCAGCACGGCCGGGCGAATCAACACATACGGCCCGTCAGTTACGATATTTTTTTTGAATTCAACTGACGCGCCTAAATCGTCAATGCCGAGAATTGCGCGGGCGTCGGTAAAGCCCGTCGTGGCCGCGACGATAACCTTGATCTGTTCACGGATTTTACCCGGCTTGGAAATAGCGGCCATTAGCTACCGATGCGCCTCACCTGTTCACGCACCGTGTCAACCACGAACCCCGCGCCAGTAGGATCGGACTCCCAGCGCTTGATAAAATAGATGTAGTTCGTCGTTGGCTGCGTCAGCGTGTCGTCAATCGCAATGCCGTTCGAGGGGGGGAACGTTACCGCCGTGTGATACGGAATGAACAGCCGCCGTGCCGTCTGTTCATCGTCGAGGCCCATTTTGCGCGCGAGGTCGCGGCTATCCGCGCCGGGTTCAACGTAGACGCTAATTCCGGCCGCGCCGCGGTTAGAATACGTCCACGTCTCGCCAATGACGGCGAGCACGTCGCGGGCAATCTGTGCCGCGCCGTTGCGCAGGTCGGTGGAAAAACTCACTAGCGAATCACCCCGACGTTCATGCCGGAACCGCCCGCCGCTTTCTGCCGCGCCAGCACTTCGTGGAATTTATAGAACGGGACCATGATGCGCACGCGGTCGGCAATCAAGGCGCGCTCGTCGCGGTAATCCAGCGTTACGCTGCCGAGCGTGCCGACGTTCCCGGTTTCCATGCGCACGGTCGTGCTGCCGATAGTAATCCAGCGGTCGAGGTCGGTCGTCAGAATCAACAGTAGCGGTGCCGTGCCCTCGATATTCGCCAGCACATACGCAAGAATTACGGTTTTGGCTTGGTTGGCGGTTGCGCCGCTCGTGTCCTGCAAATTAGACAGCGTGCCCATGCCGTCGAGTGTGTAATGCCCCGTGAAATAGGGCACGTCGAGGATCTGGAATAAAGCAATATCGCGTGCGGCTGAGAGGGCCATGAATTAATCGTCGCCAAAATCGAACTGTTTTAGTGTCTTCCCGCAGCCGTTGCGTTTGCCGGGGTTAATATGCCGGGGATCGCCCGCGCACTGATATGCTTTTCCGATGCGAATGAAAACGCTAGTCCGTAGGCAGACGCTGCAATGCAGCCGCAGACGTTCGGGGTAGCGCTTACGCATCCCGCCCGCGGTGGGACAGGCGGTCTTTAATTTCGTCGATCTTTTCCAGAATGTCCGCCGCCGTCGCTTCCAGACGAGCCAGCGTCGCGCCGGTGGCATGCGCCGCCGTGGTCAGGGCCACGATTGTTTGGCCCTGCGCATTGGCGGTTGTTTCGAGGTCTTTAATGCGCTGCATGGCGTCGAGATGCTGGCCGCGCAGGAGATAACCGGCAAACCCGAGCACACCCATAAACAGCCATTGGGCTACCTGCATTTCAGACGGCATCGGCTAAATCCGTTCCAGTCCTGTAGGCCGTATACTCGGCGTCGGTAACCTGCCTAACCAACACGGTGCGGCGATGCTTGATATAAAACGTTGCCCCGCCGTCCTGGATTGTTTCCATGTCGTACTCTACGCGGTTGCGCCGTCCGTCGGGGGGCCTGCTTTCCTCGATCACCGATGTTTCGCGCATTAGTTGTCGCCTAAATTCAGCCACACGATTGTAATCGTTCCGTTGACGGTGAGGGTATCATTGGCCCCCGGTAATGTATCGGGGACGGCAAAATTCAAAATCGCGTCCGTGGCGGTGCCGGTGCCGTCGAATACCGCGCCGGTTGCGGTAATGCTCTTGCCGAGAAGTACACCAGCGCCACCACTCAGCGTACCCGCAACGCTAGGGACAACGTCGGCCTCGGCGCCGGTTAGCGTTGCGTTGTTAGTGGCGGCTGCGACGGTGCCAATAGCCCCGACAAGCGCGGCAGTGTCAGAGATGCCACCTGCACCGGCGAGCGTCGTGATGTCCGTTGTGGCGCCAAGAATGTAAATATTGCCGGCGGGGAAGTCATAAATTTTCTGCGATCCGTGGAATCCGACTAGGGCGGTTGCGCCCATGGCAACCGAAAGACCGGTCATGAGTAATACCGTTTTGTGGAGAACGCCATTACCATTTTCGGTGGCTACTACGCCCGTTCCCGCCCCGGCCCCCAACATCAACGGTGGTACGAATAGCGGCGGTATGCGTTTTTACGCCAGTCACGGACTGTGAGGCGGCCAATACCTCGAGGGTATCATTCCCGGACAACGCCGCGCCGGGTAACATTTTGATAAGAAGGCGCGAAACTTTTTGGAAAAAGCCTCTAGAAATTAATTATCCCCCAGGTTAATCCACGCGAGGGTAATCGTACCGCTGACCGTTAATGTGTCGTTGGCCGTACTGTCTGCGTCGGGCACAGCAAAATTCAAAATCGCATCCTTTGCGGTGCCAGTCCCGTCGAATACTGCACCGGTCGCGGTAACACTTTTGCCGAGCAACGTGCCCGCGCCGGCGGTCAGCGTTCCCGCCGTGCTGGGGACAATATCCGCCTCGGTGCCGGTCAGCGTTGCGTTATCTGTGGCCGCGGCCACAGTACCGACCGCGCCAACAACCGCCGCAGTATCGGTAATGCCGCCAGCCCCGGCGGTGGTCGTAAGGTCGGTTGTGGCCCCAAGGATATAAATATTACCGGCGGGAAAGTCGTAAATTTTCTGCGAGCCGTGACAGCCGGCCGCTACGGCATCCGTCATTGTGATTGCAAGGCCGGTCAGCGTAAACACTGTTTTGTGCATGGCGCCGTCGCCATTTTCGACGAGCGTAACGCCAGTGCCCGCAACCGTGCCCACGTCTACGGTTGTTCGAACCGCAGCGCTGTGCGTTTTTACACCACTAACCGTTTGCGCCGCGCCCAGGGTATTCAGCGTATCCGCGCCGCCTAACGCGGATGCGGGCAGCATTTTCAAAAATAGCCGGAGCACTTTTCTGTAGAACATGCGCGCCCCCTAGAATGCCGCGACAAGCGCGTTGGCGTCGGTCGCGCCAGTCATGTCGAAGATCATTTCCACATATTCGAACCCGGACGAATCAATGCTGACAAGCGCCGGGGTATTGGCCGCAACGCTGGGGGCGACGGCAATGCCACTGCCTACAGTAATTGTGTCCGCGAATCTTTCAGATGTAGTCAACTGCCCGCCGCCGTCGCCGACCGCGGTACTGAGCGTGCAGGAAATGGTGCAAATTTGAGTGGGAACCCAAGTGCCGCGCAGCGCGCGCCAGCCTATAACGCGCATGTCAAACGTGGTATCGTCGGCGCCGGTGCCGTAGGGCATTAGCTCAACCGTATCCGCGCCCTGCACATTAATGACGCCAGTGCCGGCGGGCTCGGTAACCGTGGCGACTTTAGCGGCGAACGACGTAGCGCTAGAATTAGTGGCGTGTGCCTTGTTTAGCGGTGCGGCCTTAAAACTCATTCAATTTATTCCCTATGCCGTAAGCGGCCGCCGCCCTTGTTCCGACGGCAGCCGCTACCTAAATCGGGCTGCGCGAATTAGTACGCGCGGCCAACTTCGAAGTATTTGCTGGTAACGGTCTTCGCGGCCGCAGACGCATTCAACACAATCAACGGGTACGGGATGAGCGTGGTCAGGCTCGTAACGGCGGCGAAGCGCGTTTCTCTCACTGGCTTGTCATTGACGAAACCCATACAAGTACGGTCGCTGTAAACTTCAATGCGCAGGCGGTAATTGGTAGACGCCGCCACCGCCGCGACAATGCTGGTCGGCACGGTGTACGATTCATCCACGCCAGCACGGGAGACAATGAACTGCCACTGCCCACTCGCGTCCGCGGCGGCGTAGCGGAAATAAATTTGATCGTCATCGGTGGCGATCACGCTGGTGTTGGTCAACTTGAACCCGGCCGCGATAACACACGTGGCAACGCTCGCGCCTGTTTCAAGCGTAGTTTCGAACGACGGGCTTTTCGCTGTATCCCACAGGGTGGTCGCATATCCGCTTTGCGACGCGTCCAGGTGTGGCAGGATAATCGCGCCGTCGGTCGCGCCGGTCGTGGTAATAAGCTTACAGCCGCCGGTCGTGCTAATCGTGGCAACCGTGCTGACCGCATTAAGGCCCAGCAATTCAAAATCCTGATCGACAATAGCGTTGACGGATTCTGCCGCGTTTTGGATATCCGCGTTAAGGCCCGGCGGGCGGACCCACACTTTAGTATACGTCAGCCGGCTCTTCCGGTTCAAACTCTGGTCATAAAAGACTTCTGCACTCATTTACGTTAAACTCCTACCTGGTTTTTTTAGTTTCGGGGGTTGCCGGTGCCGCGGATTGCGGTACGGCGGCGGGGGTATACAGAGAGTGAGTAGCAACGGCGGACACAATTTTTTGGGCGACTTCGGTTACGGCCTGCGCGGTACGCCTCTGTAGTGCGGCCTGCCGCTCCTGCTCGTTTAGCGCCACGCCGGCCCGCTCTTCGTCGGGACTGGCGAAGCGCCAGGGGCCATGCAAACACGCTTCCGCGTGGTTTAGCGCCCCGGCGTAATCGGAACGGAAATTAAAATGCCTTAGTTCCCCGGTAGCCCGGTGAATAACCGGGATGTACTCGGGGAACTTTTCGCCGCGGGCTTTGCGTTCGTTAATGACTCTCGCCTTGAGGATGACGGCCTCTTTTTCAATTTCTTTCCATCCGCCCACGGCGCGGCCGTCCTGCACGGTTTGTTCTTTTTTATACGGATCGAAAATCATTGCCATTGCTACTCACTCCGGTGTTTGGGGTTTAGCTCTTGAACAGCGCGCCAAACTTCTCCTCGCCCACGGCGTACCCGTAGAGCGCGTGCACGACCATTTCGTCGGCCAGACGGTCGCCGTTCCACTGCAGCAGAACTTGCAGCGCAACGCCGTCGATATTCATCGGCACGGCTTGCACTCCGGGGGCCATAGGCGCGTCAAAGGCGCGCATCGCAACGCAGATCGCGTTTTTGTGCATGACGAAATTGTCAACGCTAGTACCGGACTTGTTCACGCCCTGAGACATAAACCATCGGGCGCCATGCCAATACTGACCGATACTGCCGTAATTGGCCTGGTTATTCTGCGAAACCATGCCGGTATTCTGGTAGTCGGCAAATTCAGGAATCTGCACCAACGCCTGCCATGCGTTAACGCTCGGGTGAACCAGCGCGACCAGCTCGCCCTCGGGGACTTTTTGCGCAAACAAATTGCCCATGGCCAACGTTGCATTAGCCTCGGTGATCGCGCTATTATAGGTGCCGACCGTGTTGGTGGTAAAACCACTGGTCACCACCGAACAAACGTCCGTTTCGATATCGTTCAGGACTCCGTTAATGCGGCCCTGCAGCAATCCGTTAACGACTTTATTGCCGTCCAATGCCTGCGCAACTTGCGTGAGTGAAAACTTCGTGGCGCGGTGTTTATTGAGCGTCACCGAGGATGTCGAGCCGGTGCTATCATCGCCAACAATCGCATCGCCGTCAGTAATCAGCGAGGACGCCGTGGTGGCGTAGAGAGGAATTGTGACGGTCTGGCCTTGCTGCGCGACTAACGCCGACGCGTCGGTATTGCAATGAATGAGGATAGAATTACGGTTGCGCTTCTGGCTTTCGAAACTATCCATGAAATACGTCAGGAGTGAATTAAGCCCGGAGCTGCCGAGAGAGGCAGCCGCGCTAGTAATTGGTGCATTAGCCATTATTCTTGTGGTCCTTTAATATTTTTGCGGCGGAATTATCGCCCGACTTCGGCGCGCACATAATTGCGGCGCTCTTCGTCAGACATTTTCTGCCGATCTTCTTTCGGCAATTCATGATAGGGGACGCGGCCCGCGGCGGGGGCATTTGAAGTGCGAAGCGGCCGGGTTGGGGTCGCTTGCGCGGCGGCGGATTTAAATTTGTCGCCCTTGGACGATTTCAGCAACGCGCCAATAAAATCTTTGACGGTCTGCTGGTCGCCGCTGGCAAGGTCTTCAACGTAAACGCGATTGCCTTCGATCTTGAATTTATCCGCGTGGCGAACAGTGATATGGTCGTAGAGCAGATCGGCGTTATCGGTATCGATACCGTGCGACGCAATAGCTGCCTGAATGGCGGCCTCGCGTTTTTCGGCCTGGGCTTGTTCTTTAAACTGCCGCAATTCTTCGCGTTGCTTTTCTATTTCGGCGAGCACGTTCGGTTCTTCTTTCGGTTTGCCCGCCTGCAGTTGCGCCAAGATTTGCACTTGGGTCTTCTGCACGCCCGAGAGTAGCCCGGACAGATCGCCAACGCGCTTGCGTAGCGCGGTCACCTCTTCATTTACTGCCGGTGTTTTTGCGACTTCGTTCGGCGCTGTAGTCGTTTCGGCGGGGTCCGCTTTTGGTAAGCCGGTAACGGAGGAATCCGGGGGGTTTACGTCAGCCAAACTTTTACTCCTTGGTTTAGTTACTTGGTTAGCGCGGCGCGCTGCATTTGAGTTTTGCCGTAGCCGGCCGGCTCTTGTGTGCTGGGGTTGCGAATTTTGCTCGGGGTGATCGCGCCGGTTTCAGAGCCCGGGCCGTCGGTTTCAATCGCCGCTAATAGCGCATCCATTTTCTTTGCGACGCGCTCCGCGCGCACGGTATCGCCGGTTTCAATAAAGCGCTGGCGGGCTAGGGCCATTTGCTGCAAGGCGGGCAGGATTTTCCCCGTGTCGTCCCCCGCATCGACGCCCACGGCTTCGGCCGCTTCTTTATTGACCGCGGCAATAATTTCGGGGCTGGATTTGGCTAAGTATTTTAGTGCGACTTCTTTAGCCGCTTCGCGCTTGGCGGTGGGCATCATGCCCGGCACATTGATAAATTCGGTGGCTTTGTTAATTTCCAGTTCCATCGATTGAATATCGAAACGGTCAAGGCCCGAAACCCGTATGCCTAATTCCGTTTCCTGCCGCATATCGGCGATAATGCGCACGACCTTTTCAAACGCGTCAACAAGCGGCGCGGCGAAGAGCGACATTAAAACTTCCATCGGCCCTTGATCGCGAAATTTGGCGACGCCGGATTGTCGGGCGTTTTCTTGCTGGCTGGCAGCGCGCAGCGCCATTGCGTGAATCGCAGAATACAGATTGCCCAGCAGATAGTCGCAGTCTTCTTTTAGCGCGTTGAAGATAGCGGCGTCGGGGCTGCGGAAGAAAAAGTCTTCGCCGTTGGTCGCGCCTAGCTTAATGGCGCTCAGTTCACTCATCATTAAATTAGCCACGTCGCGGTCGGTCTTAATGATCGGCAGATTTAACGCGCCGGTGTCTAGGGCGAATTCCCGCGACGATTCGCGATTGAAATGCGCCAGAATGGTGCTTTTCAGGCGGTCCAGTACGACGAAACCCCGCTCAATATCGATAGGAATTACAGGCAGAATGCTAAAGCCGTGGGCCTCAAGATCGCCACCGGCAGCCGTGCTTTCCTTTTTCCACGCGGCAACGCGGCCGTTTTTAATCTGGCGAGCGGCTACGTATTCACGCCGGCCGGCCGCGTCTATAAACGTCCATGTGTGGCGCTCGGTGTCAATGCCGGCATAGGGGGCGGACCGCGTTTGCTCAACCGCGTGCACGCGCACCCATAACAAGTTGCCGTCATCGTCGTGTTCCCAATCGTCAACGTCGGCTGCGTCCAGTGCTTTAATGCGAATGTCGTAGGCGCCAAGCTTTTTGGCCGTCTCTAGATCGCTGTCAACAAAAGACGGGCGCTCTAGATAAATATAAGCGCGCCGAAAGAGCATCATGCCTTTAAGGCGGCTTTGCGTCAGGGTGCGTAGATCACGGCCGCGGCCGTCACAATCGCTATTTAGGTTTGTCCAGTACGCGGCGCGGGGGTCGTCGCCTTTTGTAATTTCGATCTTCGGCGGGGCCTGCAATACGGACCCAATTAGATTATCGATAATGCCGCCGGCATGGGGCGTATAGTATGCGCACGCCAGACGGGCTTTGCGGTAACCCGCACCGCCCGCCGATTGCTCAATGCCTCGCACGCGCAAATAACGGTCTTTGCGCGACTCAAAAGCCTTGCCCCCCTCATACAAATCTTGCGCGCATTCGATATCTTCGCCCGAGTAATCCGGGTGACAGCGCGCAAGACTGCTGACGAGAATTTCGCGGGGGTAATTGTTTACGGCTTCGGGCATTTAATTTCTTCGTGTGCTACAACCAAGGCGCGATAAAGGTGCTGCTACTGCCGGCCCACCCGCGTGTACGGCCCCATACGGCCATTGCTAACGCGGCAACGTAATCGTCGTGTTGACCCCTCGGAGCATGATAGTCATAGTAGCCGTTCTGGTACTCGTATTCGTATTGCCGCAATTCTTTGAGTAGGTCGCCGAACTGCGCGGGGATTTTGATTTTGTTTTGTTCGACGTTTAGCGAAAGCTCGCTGATGACCTGCTGTTTATTGTTCCTCGACCAAAAGAATTCCCGTAGGTCTTTGACGGTCTGACGGTAAAATTGTGTGTACGAATCTTTCGGAGCATGGCCGCCGGTCGCACCGCCGGTGCAATCCATCACGACGCATGCGTTGTAGCTATTGGCAACTTGGCTAACGAGCCTGGCCTGTTGCGCGTGTTCCATGCGTGGCGGAAGTTTTTCGGCGTGCACTACAATGCCGGTGTCCACTTCCAATACGACTAGCGCGCTTTGGTCGACTACGCGGCCTAGGTCGAGGCCGGCAATGTAGCGCTGGCCGGGGCGGCGGGCACTGGCTTCGCCGGCAATAATGGCGTCAATGTGGCGGGGTAGAAACGCGGCTTTAGCGTTGGCCCCTGGAATGCACGCCCACTCCTGTGCCCACTGGCCCGACGAAATTAGACTCTGCTGCAGCTCTAATTCTTCGCGGCCCCCGGGGGTCTGGAATACGTACCCCTCCCTAGCGTGTACCGCCCAGGATCGAAAACGCGGATTGTAGCGTGGGTTCGGCTGGCCCGCGAGGTGGGCGAAATCGGGGATACGGCCGTCAAAGACACGCTGACCGCGCAGCCAATATTGTTCATAGCGCCAATCGTGCCCTCGGAATTGGCCGGCCAGTACCAGTGTGCCGCGCCGATCGCCGAGCATCGGCATTACAACGGTTTTAACGGCGTGCTCGGTGACTACGTCGTCCTGAGATTCGTCTATACAAATTTCGTCTTCGCCGGTGCTGCGCAGACCTTCGGGGCGCTGAAAAGATTTAAATTTTACGCGGCTTCCGTTGCGCAGCCAGTAGTGCGGGTAGGGCCGTTCTCGGTGCCGGATGATGCGGTGCTTATACGTCGCGTCAGAAATTAATTCGTTGTAAACTTCGAGGGCTTGTGAGTACAGCGGCGTAACGTAGGTATAGCTAAATTTTGGCCGCTGGGTGCGAAGTTTTATCCGGCTTTTAATTGCGTCGGTTTTGCCAGCGCGCCGGCCGGCCATTAATGTCAAGAAACGCTCGGGCGCGAATAGAAATTCGCGCTGAAATGGCATTACCGAAATTACGTGTGGCACTACTCATTCTCTATGTCTGACTCGGCTGGGTGTTTGGTGGGGTCGGCGTCAACGACAATAATTTCGTCGTCCTCGGCCTGGGGGATAGATTCGAGGTCCGAAATTTTCAGGAGCAGCTCGGCCGCCTTTATGGCGGCGATGCCCCGGCCGTTTTTCACCTCCGATTTTAGGCGCTCAATTAGCTCGGGATGAAACTTCCTCGCTGCGTCGCGCGGGCTGTAGTTCGATTTTATCATTGACTTTAAACGACTTACGGGAACCAGCGGCGGCGAACTACGTGCAAACCACCTATTTCGAACCTAATGCACCTATGCTAAATACTGCTGGCGTCGATTCTAGGCGCCCGCGACGCGTGTGGCGAAGTCGGCGCCGACATTGGCGGTATGATCGGGCGACGGGAGAATCCACTCCTGGACGGGCCTAGCGCGCGGGCGCATTCTTCGTGTGCATTAGGTTTTATTTACTGTCTTCCCGCCCTTAACGCCGCGTGTTTACGGTATTCGTGGAAAGTATTCGGGCCAAAGAACTTACAAAAGTATTTTTACGGGGCGAGAGAGAAAGG
>ERZ1292623.978-Hain-H51-01um-R1-978-length-28566-cov-15_pt2 | contig 24199 bp, 38 predicted proteins | sample MGYA00564398_ERZ1292623 | MGnify/ENA primary metagenome ERZ1292623 (study PRJEB36523, sample SAMEA6512633) | groundwater metagenome | collected 2019-01-07 | study: AquaDiva: Metagenomics assemblies of 32 groundwater samples | reverse complement strand
ACGATACTAGAACCTACCCTTAAAGATTTGTCAGTGTAAGATGCTAAAGCATTTTTTCGTGTAGTTAGCGTGGGCAGTCTACCTTGTTCTAATTCTGGAGTATAAGATTTTACTAACAAAGAAAATTGAAAGGTGGTTGCCATCTGCATATTAGAATCAAAAGACTCCTGGAGATTTAACATTACTCCCGTGGTAAACCGGTTATTCCACCGCATATGCACAACTTGTTTTAGGTCCGCCATTCTTGTTCCACGTAGTACAGAGTTGTACAAACGATAGAAAGCAGCTGACCAGTCATCTTGACGTGTGTCTAACAGATGTCCTGAGACCCTAAACACTGGAGGCTTCTGACCAAAAAAATAAGCTACGTAGTTATCGGTCAACACTTCGTGCAGTTGCACCTTCTCGTCAAAAGATGTGTCTATACGTTCTACTATAAAGTCGATGTACCCGTACAGAACTTCATCGGGAGACCCTACTAAAGTCTGTGCCAGTAATTTTACCCCTTGATCGTATTCACTAATCGACCGCAGAATGGCCTCTTTAAGCCCCTTATCAGATAACTCTATATACAATCGTGCTACGTCTTCGGTTAAAGATTTTTCAGCACCCGTCTGGCCGTATTTTACAGTCGCTGCAGGATGTATAGCATATACACCCCTATCGGTAGAGGTTACATCATTTAGAGTAGTATTTCCTCCTACTAATGGTGAGTTATAGCTCATTTCCATTTACCTCCCGTAGGTCTTCAACTTCGTATACACGATCTTCATTATATATAGCTTCAGCTCTAGATACTAAAGAAGGCAGTTCTATCTCTCCCTCTTTTCTATTAGAGAAGTTTGCTAGTAAGTTGCCTTGTATTACTAGTACAATGTTCTTAGCTGTAGATGTAAGTTGTCGCTTATTCATATAAGACTACTCCTACCAAAATCTATGCCGATACCAAGGTTCATCACTCTGTACACTCTGTACAGCCTCAGAAAAGTTCTTATCTCCGATTGCAACAGCTAGTGCGTTAGCTGCAGTATCTAGATTCTTACTTCCCTGTAACAATGCGTCTGTAGCTTGATCGAATTTACCAAATTGCATTTGCATGCTTGAGAACATCTCTAATTGTGGATCTTTAGTTACAGTCTTACCCCCAAACTCTTTACCCGGCATACTCTCTTCAACCGTGTCCCCCAATGCACTAACAATAGTGCTAAAAGCTTCATCGGTAGACTGTCCACGAACACGACCAGCTAAATCTCCTAATCCTATTTCTGACCCCTTATTCTTAATAATAGACACTACTTCGTCGGCTGAACCGATACCTCCAATTGACTGGCCTATCTTTCTAAATCTAGAATTAAGTTGTCGTTGTATAGTAGACAACCTATGGGTCATCTGGTCCGCATCAGTAGCCCCTAAGGCGTTTTTCACTCTTGACTGTATAGTACTATAACTAGGCAAGTTACCTTCTGAGTCTTCACCGGTCATCATTTCCATTAATGATTTTAGCCGCACAGACTCTTCATTTAACAGATCTGCATTTTTAAATCTCAATTCTTGGAAGGTCTTTAACTTACCCCCCAGCTCACTTTGGGCTTGAGCTGCAGTCCCACCACCACCCAAACTCATCAAGTACGCGGAAAACATTTGCTCGTCTCCCCCGAAAGCCGAAGAAACTTTCCCAAGTGCCTGCATGATACCTGCTCCCGCATCCTCATCAAACACATTGTGTGTAAAATTAGATTCTGAAGAAGAAAAAACTAAATCATTAGCCAGAGACGCCGAATATTTCTTCAGTGAAGACTCAATTTTCTTTGCGTTAGAAAAATCTATATTTGCGTTGAAGTTTGATTGTCTGGCTCTTGCGTTGCCCAGTGCCCTGCGCAAATGTTGTCGATCTTCTCCTGATGTGAAATGCACACCTACCGAGATGATATGCTCCATACTCTTACGGTCGGCAGCGTATAGCTTTCTTAAAGCGTCAGCATCTTTAGCCGACAACATTTTTAGTGTGTCGTCGAAGACACTCTGAATAAACCCTTGCATGTTTAACCCTAAATTCCCCTTAGAATTCGATACAGCTGCACGCGAAGCGCTATCAATAATTCTACGGAGTCGGTCTGGTGTCATGGCCTCACCTGTACCCATAGTAGCCGTGCTTAGGCCTTGTTCAATTTTTCTTCTAGTATCAAGGATAGTTTGCGTGTTGGTCTCTTCCATACCTGAGGATAACGCACTGATAGCAGACTGGATATTTTCTTGGAAAGCTACTCTTCTATCACTTCTAGCCCGCAGCACATCTCCTGTTGATTGACCCCATGTAGATCTGACATTCGGCATCCAAGGGAATAGATCCCCCTGGGCTTCTCTCATTTCACGGCTCTCAGCACTAAACTCATCAAAAGCGAAATCTAGGCCTTCCATTAGTGTTGACGCGGAACGCATCTGCCCAAATCCACCCACACTCCGTCTATTCCGTTTCAATGCACCACGGAGAGCCCCAATACCACTCTGCCCCGGTAACATTCCAGGATCTTGACGCGAACGGATTCCCATAGCTTCAGCACGCTCTTGTTCAGCTTGTCGCGCAAAAGTCATATCCAGATTGGGGGCCAGTTGGTCGCGTAAACTCATTCCTTTGATACGATTCCAAGCCATCCCCATTGGAGTAGAAATTCCAGACAGCTCAGCTTCTTCTTGGAGCTGGTTCTCTCTTAAAGAGATTTGTCGATGTTGCTGTTGTATTTGATACATCATCGGATTTTGTAGCATACCAGACACGGATCTTGCCAGTTGTGGGTCCATCCCCATACCTCCAAATGCACCCTCCATTGAGCTTAAATTCAGTGTCTTCTGGGTTCCCTGTCCAACATTACCCAAAAATTGCATCGTTCCTACACCACCTAGCTGACGCTGTAAAGTGTCAAGTAACTCCCGTTTTTGGAAATGAAACTGTTCCAGAGTTTTTGGGTCAGACAGATTAGTTCCAGCCTTACGTACTAACTCTCCAAAGTCTATTCCTCCACCCTGCAGAATTTGGTTTAATGCTCCTTTATCAATACCTAATTGACCGCCTTTACCACTCTGTAGCACAGCACCCAATAGAGTCTGTCCTATATTTCCCTTCATAGTTCCGGCCATGACTTCAGTCATTTGCTGTTGTAGACCCGAAACACCACCCATGAGGGATAGTTGCTGAGGTGAAAATGTGCCACCCGCAACGGATGCTTGTGCTAGTGCCTGATTAAACGCTCCTATTCCGACCCCCGTTCCTGCAGTCATACCAACGTTTTGGTAAACCATTCCACCCATTTGTCCTGCTTGGGAAAGCAAGTTATTGATGGACATTCCAGACATTCTCGAGTCTTGACGCAACTGAGAGAACATCTGTGCAGTTTCAGGTAACGTCATCCCAAAGTTCCGCATCTGAGCAATGTTCTTTATTGCAGATATGACGTCTGGGTCACCAGTCATCTTCGCGATAATACCCACAGTTTTAATCACACCCTTCATGGTATTGAAGATTTGATCATTGTTCTGCGCCATCCCGAGGATGCCAGCCTCAGAAGACAACTGTGTCATATTGATGATGTCAGTTTGATTAAATTGTGAATCGGATAAATTGCCCAATCTGCGTGTTAGTTGAGTAGCTGAAGTTGGAGACATTCCTCTCCCGGATATATCTAATCCTGGCCCTCCGATCACTGACGATTCACTAGCCTCCCTTAGGCGCATAGCTTGAGATGCTCTTCTAAGAGAAGGTTCAAACATCCAAGATACGCCGCTATTGACAGTATCAGAGAATCCAGCCATGGAACCTGCTATACCACCTACAGCAGATCCTGCACCTGCCATACCAAATGGAGAGCCTAATAGGGCACCTACGCCTGAACCTACCCAACCACCAGCACCAGCAACCATAGTCTTAGCAAATCCTTGCATTAAAGACATGTCCGCTGCCTGCATACGCCTAGAGAAATCTGTAGCATACCGCATGCTAACATCAGATGCCATTGAGAATGTTGGAGTTGGCATAGGCGGCGGAATTGCAAGAGTTGCTAGAGGCGACCCAAATAATCCAGGTTGATTAGGATACTGAGAGGGACCAAAAATACCAGAACGGAAAACGCCGAATTGTGATGGAGTAAACATTTGGGCTTGCGGCAAATTCATCATTGGCCCACCTGAGATGGCTTGTTGCTGCTGCGCAGCCATGAGTCCCATCTGGTGTTGTCGAGCAGAAGATAAATCTATCTGAGGAACAACGCTAGCCGCGGTAGCCATCGGGGGCTGTAACATTGGTGCTGGAACACGTAGCGGCTCAATATATGGAGTTGTATTAGCAAATAGATTCCTAGGATTCGGTAAGTTAAATTGATTGGTGACGGCCTGGAAACCGTTTATGACATCGTCTAATGTGCGTTCGCCTGCCACTATTGACTAAGAGCTATTACTCGCCAAGAGCTGCTACTCGCTAAGAGCTGCTACTTTATGCAACAAATCCAAATCCTGATTCTGTTGCTTCTTGTAATTTAACTCTCTCCTCATGAGAATTAGAGGATTATATATATCTCCGGTCAATACTTCTTTGCAGGCTGTGCGTAACTTGAGTACTACATCCATCCTGCTTTCAAATTCTTTTTTATTAGAAGCTGCACAGGCTAAGTATCCATAGACTAAGTAGTCTACTTTAGCTAAGTCGTCTTCCCGCTTACGTGCAACCATATGCACCAAAGCTTGGTTCGCTAAATCGTAATCCCACTTCGGGAGAGGAAGCCCTAGAGTATGATAATGGAATCTAGCATACCCGAATGGATGATTTAAAAATTTTCGATGCAGCCCTCCCGCATCACTACTTTCATTTTCTCGTCAAATCGATTTAATTTCTCCAGCAGTAAGGCAAACAACGGACCTGGAATTTTCTTCATAAATCTAACAGAAGCAGCAAACCCTTCCTTAGTATCTGGGTCAAGTTTGTGGTCACCATAGCGTACTAACGAAGCCGCTAAATTCGCTTGAGCAATGACCGTAAAGTAAGTAGAATCATGTTGTGGCTTAATCTCAGCCAACAGGTCATTCAAATAAAGATTTGCTTCTGATGTGCGTGTTTTAAGTACCACTCGCAATTTCCGCGTTACGGGCACTACCTCTTCGTAAGCAAATTTTGTAACAATAGAATCTACAATTTTAGCGGCGTCGTCAATTGTTAACTCATACGTTCTTAAATCTTCTACGTACTGTTCAAGTTTAGTCAGCGGACGTGGTTCCTCTTCTACATCACCCGGTGGTTCTGCCAGCGTCATTTTCTGCATCTCTCCAAACGTAGATACATTATTAAGTATAGCAGCGTCTTCTTTTTTATTAAGCACAGGCATTGTACTAACTACCTTTGCTTCACTGAAGAATTTCTTCACTTCGGCTATATGACCTAAATCTACAACTTTATCACTCATATGTAAAATATAACCTTTATTACTTGATTTTTCATATAACACTAGCTTATTCTAAAGTAGGTTCAAGGGCTAGATTGGAAAGTCGAAATGAGCCACGTAGCATTGTAAAATATTTAGTAATGTACAGCTAAGTATTGAAGCGGAACATCCGCGTATGGCGGGTCCTAATCATTTAATTACTTACGTGCGATTTTGCTTCGGCATTTCGCGATGAACTAAAGCCCGGTTCTTCATTTTTTGTGGCATAAGCTTACAATATGACCCTATACAGCGGTGCTATAGCAAGCACACTTTTACAATATATACCAAAATGGGATCAAAATAAGTTAAGGTATTACAACTTTAGCCACAATAGAGTAAACGACTCTAAAATATATACACACCAAGATAAAGATCCTGCTACTCCATACGAAGAGGCTTGGATAACTATTAAACTTAAATCTGATAGTAAAACAGAACTAGAATTCATAGTGAAGGGCCTCCAAAACTTTATGGTTCAAGGATTAGGACTACATGAGCAACCTGAGAATTAACAAACAGTTTACACGCGCAGAATTCAAACGAGGTCTTGTTGGGAATTATTACGTACCAAAGTCCGAGAAGATAGAGGGAACTGTATTTGGAGAATTCAACGAGGGACAAATTGGTGAAACCTCGATAATCACTAATATAAATCTACAGTTTACAGCAAAGGATGCCGCCACAGCAGAGGCTGTGAATAAACATCTAGAAGACTTAATGACTGATGCATTAAAGTTGGAACGGACAAGGTAATGTTAGACTTAAACGGCGACCTGTGGATAAATACACGCCAACAGCATCAAACTCCGGATGATGATCCATTTGAAACTCGCCTAATTCCAGGCTCTAATAAAAAAACATACCGTACATTCAAACAGGATTTGGACAGGGAAACGGACGGAGAAATATCCTGGACGGAAATCAATTTTCATTATACTACAAAGGATAAAGGATTAAACGCGACGATCATCAATCAGATTACCACGCTTTTACAGGAAGTATACGGGATACAACTGAAAGCATCATCTACTAAGATGTACTAAATTATTCGAATAAAGCTTTACTTCTCCAGTCTTACTGAATACTATTACTGTAGTTATGCATCAAATTACATATTTCTGTAGAGAAAAGAATTACCTAGGTACCTCCACAATCGGTGGCGGAAAAGTAAAAAAGAAATCTTTTAGGTGTCAATTCTGTGACATGCTATTAATGCCTGTCATTCCTAAGATGATTTTATTGGCTCACGGTAAAACCGAAGCTTCTGTTAATCACGATCTTAAACAGATCAAAGAACTATAAATACAATGACGAACTCTAATAATGAAGAAGATCTTCTAGACATTGATATAGAAGATGAAGACAACGACAGTGTAGTCCGCGTATATTCTACGGAGCTTGCCGACTTTATCGTTGAAGAGGGTGGACACAAAGAATTACTACATGACTTTGACGGCGTTCAATTGTGGGAATGTCATTTAGCCGATGTAGAACTGAAGAAGTCACCTAAATTCATAAAGATGATTATGGAGCAAGCCCTTAATAATCTCAGTATAGTATTTAGTCGTATACGTCCTTCAATTTACACTATTATACTAAACGGTGAAGTAGCTTATGGTGATGTAGAAGAGGATTTCGGGTCTTCATTACTACTTAGCCGTAACGCAGAGAAATTGGCTTCGGCCGTAGATGCTGGCATTCCACACTCCATTTCTACTTGGGCCGAAATGAAGAAACATTTAGTAGAATCCAAGAAGGATGGAGTGTCTTCAATTGCGGTACTACTTGGTCCTGGCCGAGGTGAAATAGACTACATGGAATTCTATCCTATGGAGACTGCTATAACCGTAGCAAATTCAATGCTACAATCGAATTAATAATGGATTTAAACCCCGTTGAGTTTTTAATAGATAAAGACTTAGGATTAGTAAAAGAAACCAGAGATCCCCAAATACAGATGGCCGAGCTTGTTAACAAGGCCATCAATAATAATGAATCTGCGATAGTTGAAGCCGGTGTGGGGACCGGTAAAACTTACGCTTATCTTTTGCCTGTGTTGTTAAATAACAAACGTACTATAGTTTCCACAGCGACTATCAACCTTCAATCTCAAATCATTAATAAAGACATCCCCCATATAAAACGCGCGTTAAATGCGCAAGGCTTCGATACCTCGGTTGGTATACTAAAGGGTAAATCGAATTACGTATGCCCTTTAGCTGTAGAAGACCACAAAACTAAACTGAATAAAGAGTTTTTAAGCTGGTCAGATGCTGTAGCTGCTGGCATAAGCAGTGGGGACAAAGAAGAGTTTAAAGGGCAATTGCCATCAAATTGGCATGAACTATCTGCAGAAGAGTGCATAAGCAAACAGTGTCCTAAGTATAAAACCTGCGGCACTATTTCAAGTAGAAAAGAAGCTATAAACTCCAAGTGTGTAATTATGAACCACGCGCTATTGGGTACGTATCTTCTACGTGGAAGTTTGAATCTTACCCTAGGTACAGGGGAATTCAATGTTGTACTAGATGAGGCACATAAAGCTGCCGAGGTGTTCAGGAACACGTTTTCTTTTGTAGTTAAAGAGACAGATGCAGATCGTCTACTAAAAAGAATATCATCTGTAGGGATTACGTACCCAGCTGCCGAGCATGAATACTTAACTATTAGATTTAAAAAGCTATTTACTTCTTTACCTTTTAATGACGACGGTACTCTGTTGTCTTCGTCATTCAGTATAAGCAAAGATTGCTGCGTAGACATACTTACAGTTCTAAGTAAGTTAGAACAAAAAATAGGCCCGCTCCCTACAACTATTATGTCTGACTATAAGTCTTATCGTAATAAGATGACGGTCCTAAAGAAATTACGACAGTTATATCAGGCATTTTCTATTCTGCACAAAATATTCTCTGGTGCAGAAGACTTAAGACACGTAGCATTCACAAAACGAGAGCAGACGCAAAAACAGATACACGTTGTTCCTTTAGACATCAAACAAGAAATTGCTAGTGCCTTTGGTACAAATAGTGTTATAGCGACTTCTGCTACGTTATGTGGGAATAACAGTTTTGATCACATTATTAATGATCTAGGATTAGAAGCAGAGAATTTACTAAGCGTTAAATCTCCATTTGATTACGCGGCTAATGCAGTTCTATACGTACCTTCCGACTTACCAGCAATTAACGAAGAGTATGGTAACGCTAAGTTCATAGATAGGCTACATAAAATTCTGTCTATCACTAATGGTAGAGCGTTAGTATTATTCACATCGGTGGCGGATATGGACATCATCTGTGGTTTACTACAAACCAAGTATCCTCGCTGGAAGTGTGTGAAACAGTCTAGGTTAGATACGCCTGCTAGTGTATTGAATGCGTATCTACAACTCGTTGCACAGAATCAACCTGCCGTTCTATTTGGACTAAAATCTTTCTTTGAGGGTATAAGTGTAGAAGGTGAATCTTTAGTTAATGTGGTATTAACGAAACTCCCGTTTCCTCCTATAAGTGATCCTCTCTACAAAGCTAAGTGTAAAGCTGCTGGGGATAAATCATTTTCTTTGGTGACTCTACCTGAAATGATTCGCGATCTACAGCAGGGCACAGGTAGATTGATCCGAACGAAATCGGATTTTGGCATTGTATCAATTCTTGACCCTCGTATTCATCAAAAGAGCTACGGCGGATCTGTCCTTAAATCTCTCCCGTTTACAACTAGAACTACCGATATAAATAAATTAGAAAGTTGGTATAGTAATCGGAAATGGCAGACCAATACACATTAGTATATCACCCAAACATACCAAATATTATAGTTCCTGCGGTGGGGACGAGAGAACTATACAAATACTATCGTGCTGGGTATAAAAAAGTATGCTTCAGCCGGATAGGAACTATGCTCAGGCGATATCGCAAGAAGCTAAATATTTCGCAAGATACAATATTAAATATACTAGAAGACAAAGGCATTTATATTAAACCCACGATGTACAGTAAGCTCGAGTCTGGTAACGTTAACCACAGTCTGTTATCTGTAATGGACATTAAGAGGATTGCTGAATTACTACACTTGAGAGTTGAGGACCTAATTCAAAGAGTTAATGATTAAAAAATGACTACAACGAAAATAACAATAAAAGACAGACTAGATCTTATACAAAAAATAAAGAACGGTAGTAACTATGCGTTCAAAGAGTACTACAGAATTAATGAGGGCCTCATAAGGAACATGGTCCGCCGCTATTCAAAAGGACTTGCAGAAGCAGAAATTGATGATCTATATCAAGAAGCCGCCATAGGACTCTACAAAGGTATACAGAAATTTGACCTTTCTAGGAACGCACAGAGTGGTAAGCCTGAAGGATATATATTCTCTTGGGTAAGAGCATATCTTAGCCGTTATATAAAAGATCATATCTTAGTTAATGGCAAGAAGATTACCTTTATACCCATTCACCACTTTCCACAAGACCACGAAGCTTTTGTATCTTCTAACGCTACGGCAGAAAATGAAATAGAAGACCCAAGTCCAACACCAGATCACCAGTATGAGTTTACGGAACTTAATGAATTAATCGCTGATTACATATCGATTTACCCTCCACGGGAACAGGCCATATTCAAGAAACGCTTACTTAGTGGTAGAGGAAATAAACAGTCCCTGCGAGACTTAGGTCGGGACTTTGGGATAACGCACGAGAGGGTAAGACAAATAGAAATCGACTTAAAGTGTGATTTATTACACTATTTAGCAACGAGAGAGATTGTGAATATATGACGAACGAGTTAGACAAAACCACAAAATTAATTGAGTACTTAGTTAAAGAACATACTACATGGGATCTATTATCTATTATCTCTGGGACAGGTCCTTCCCAGACACTAAATATTGCAAATCAGGATGGTGACGATATAAAAATCACTATCGAACATACCCCTAAAATAGAGATGGACGGGCCTTCACAGATATTAGTAGATCTAAGAGAGATCTTACAGGATACCTATACGTCTAATACTGTGTCTACACCGCAATTAGCTAATGGCTATGCTAATAATCAATTCAGAATTAAGGACAAAACTGTTACACTTGATATGAGTATAATACCGGATGGTATAAATGTTTGACCCAGTAAAAATATTTAAAGATCTGGTTTTCAGTTTTTTAAAACTTATTGGGTATTTATTCGTGAAGTACAGAGATACCATTATTTCTGTTTACGGGTTGCCTAGGAATAATACAAAGACATTTAGTTGTATACACACGTACGAAGACTATGTATTCGAATTAACCATTAGGCGTAAGGATAAAAATAAATGTTTGACACCCTAACTAAACACGAAATTATCGATTCTATAGAAGCTGCGCTTGACACTGATTTTAAACATGAAATGGTAGCATACCCACAAATCTCTTATGGATCTGATGTAGACTCCGGGTGTATTACTATGTTAACTAAAGATATCGAAGTTAAGATTACGGTAGAAGTACAACCTAGGAAAATGACAGAAACCCAAATAACGCAGTTTAAATTAGAAACTACTCTGCTAAATGCACTAGAGATTAGCTTAGGTGTTGCAAGTGTAGAGTTCAGTGACGCCCATACAGAGATTCTAGGAAGGGCTTCTAGATTTAAAGTCACCACCACTGATGGTACAAAATGGGATTTAATATTTAGGGAGCACAAAGATAACTAAAGACGCCGCAATAGAAAGGCAGACCAATAAATGATAGATAACCAACCTATGAGTTTCCGACTAGAAGCAGCTTTAATGGCGGCACTAGATAATAACAAATGGGTTAATGACGCCGATTATTATAATGACGATGTTGGTCCATCAGATGACCAATTTATCAGTTATATTACTTTTACTACCACTGACGGCGCCAAATGGGATTTATTACTAAGAGAGCACAAAAATGACCGAAAATAAATATAGCGGAGAAGATGCAAGACTACTAATAGATTTAAAAAGCATAGTTCTGCAACATTTAATAAGTAAAAATCTATTAACTAATCTATCTATGCAGAAATTTACTGCACCAGGCCGCCACTATATAATTAATGCGCAAACCGAAACCGGACAAATTTCTATTAGCATGGTACTTAATGATTTACCTGTAAGTAATCTAGACATGTAACTAAATGCGTCACGAACAAATATTAGAAATAACAATTCAATTAATATTAGAAGGCAAGCGTTGTCACTTTTACACAAAGGGACTCGATAAATACAAACATCCCGAAGTCGGACTCAAGAATGTTCCTGTTATCTTTATAGAGTCTGCCCATGACGTCATCATGGAAATCATTGACAAGGTCAGAACGATGTCAGAACGTTTTGATAGCAATTCTTCATTCATTTGTTTCTTAGAAAACAACATGATCAAACTCCCATTCTACACATCAATTGGACCAACAGGAGATAGAGTACTTACTCTAGATTTTTAGTGTGTTACGAAATCCACAAAAGTTGAAAACTTTGTGGTCATGTAATCCACAAAAGTTGAAAACTTTGTGGTAAAAGATTGTGCTTGGATGCATTTCAAATTAATAGCATCCTCTAGAGGAAAGGTATAAAATAATCACATGCGAGTAAAAGTTATGAAGGTTGGCTCTGCTGCACGGACTATCGATGTAGCACCCGGCACCAACATTCAGGGCGCGCTGGACAACGCAGGAATTTCAGCAGAAGGCATGCAAGTTAGCCGTAACGGCACTGGCTCAAGCCTCTCGGCCGAAGTTGTCGAGAATGACGTGATCATGGTTAACCCCAAGGTCACTGGCGGTGCACGCTAAGCCTCATTCTCGAGGCAATCATTAGTTAATCTCTAAAGGTGCAGTAAGTATTATCTTATTACTGCCCATACTTTTTTTTGTTTTAAGAGGAACAAATGCCGTTAACACTTGAAGGTCGATTCGATGCTGAACTAGCCATCCCACAGTGGCTTCAAGCTATCTTGGAATTTCATTCCATAAGACTAGGTAAGACATTCGTACTCGGGCAGTACGAGTCCATTCATGCTATCAACCAAACTAATAAGGAAATTCGTATTGTTTTTCCTAACCGGACAGACTGTATAGCAGTAAGCGATGTGTTACTTAGTGACGCGAAACAACATTTTAAACTAGCGCAAAGTAGAATTTATAACCCACCCGCAAACAGTACTGTACCTGCTGGTGATGGATTCAAGGTAGCACCGTACGGTGCTCCGAAGTCAAATCCTCTGTTCGTATTTTACCGCGGACAGTTAATCATTACTTGTTCTTTCGGTGGAAATACTGAACTGCCAGAGCTAGCAGGACCAGACGTGCGCCAAGCTCGGCGACGTAACCCACAGCCAGCAAATCCAGGACAGATTATTTTCCAAAACTTTGACAAAGTGTTGGCAGAGTATGTCAAGTACCTAGATAACTACAAAGGTGAGGACGAAGCTGCCGCTTGGGCCACGTTCAGAGTTCAAGAGCTGGTAGCATTAATAGGCAAAACTGAGCGAGATATTACTGCTAATGACAATGAGATACGAGGTTTCCAAGAGGGGATTAGACGCAACCTAAATAAAATGCACGAGCTGCGTATAGTAACCCGCGGTGCCAAAGCCCATATAGAAGATCCTATTGTCTACGTTAAAGAATATGCACAACTACAACAAGTTTGTAGCACAATTTTCTCTGGAATATCTCATGACGCAGAGAAGCTTACCGTAATTACAAAACCCGTAATATTAAATGACCCTACAACTGGACACAAGCACAACTACGGAAGGTATAAATTAGATATTTTCATTCTTACTGGAGAAGTTAAGTGTTGGTCAAGAGACGGATTTAAAAGCTATGGTGGGTTTCCACATCCACACGTGTCAAAAGACCACGTGCCGTGTTTCGGGTCTATCTCAAGGACAGTACCAGAGCTTATCAAAACAGGAGAACTCGTTGCAGCATTGAATCTGCTACACCAATGGATTACGGGTTATGTACCTGGAGATTCCTATTTCAGGACCACAGACTCTCCCGGATTTGCACCGGATGGCCATATATACACACAGGAAGAGTGGCAGAATCTATTAAACCAACTACAGTGTCAGGTATGTATGAACAGGTTTAACAGAGACCAGACGCGTTTTTGCTCACAGTGCAGTGAGGTTGTGTGTGGAAATTGTAAATACATTCTAGACGGTTACGGTAATTACAACTTCTGTTCGTTGTTGTGCCGAGAAGAGTTTTGTCATGACAATAATATAGAGGCTGTATTACGCAAAATGTTAGAGACAGAGCCTGCTGCAGCACCCGCAGCAGAAGCTGTTCTTATTGATATAGCAGTGCCAGCAGTGCCAGTAGCAGCTATAAATCCGATCGAGGAAGTTCAGGTGCTTCCAAACTGGGTTGTACATCCAGAAGAATACGTAGATGTTTTAAATCGGGTCCCCAACAATCTCTAGGAAAGCGTGGTTAAATCATGGTTAGTAACGATCATAAGATAAATATACTATTCCCGGACGTTAGCCTCACAAAAGAGGTTAAGCTACAGATCGATGCATTTACTCAGATAGCCAAGGGCGAATGGTCATGCATGGGTCTGGTTACTGAAGTCAAGGACGATAAGGGATATGTTAAAGAACTCCTTATCGCGGAGATCTTCTTCATCGAACAAGTAAATACAGGCGCGTCAACTGAACTCGATGACGACGGACTGGCAAAGCTCTGTATGGAACTGGTTCAGCGAGACAATGGAGACGAGGGAAGGCTACGAGCATGGATTCATTCCCATGTAGACATGCCAACGTTTTGGTCCACAACAGACGATGCTACGATCAAAAAGTTGGTGGATGCAAATGAAGAATACCTAGTCTCTATTGTAGTCAACAAGAAAAATGAGGAGCGTACCCGCATAGACACCCTCAAGCCTCTGCGTATGACGGTAGACAATATCGGGCATAAGATCCCCGCGGGGACCTATAACCCGTTCTATGATCAGTGTAAGGCAATATACGAAACCAAGGCAAAGGACCGTGTACCCGGTACAGTTAGCACCTCCATGGGAGGTGGCTCCGTTAATCACCATGGGTTCCCAGGGGCAGGCGGTACCTCCTCACGCGGGGTATATAATGACCCAAAAGACCCAAACTGGCACCAGATGTACGGCGGGGACGAAGATTCCTATGAACACATGTGGGAGAGACTGGGGCGTAACGGTAGGGATCCAGAGCCTACTGCTGGTGTAACGGGTAGTGCCACAGGTAGTGCCACAGGTAGTGCCACAGTTACACCAGGCACACCCGAGGGGGAAGATAAAAAAAAGACTTCACCCAACGGGAAAGCTGCATCATCCGAATCGGACGCTGATGTCAAATCTATTAGGCTATTAAATCAATATGATATAGATGAGGTCAGGGCTGCGTTTCCAGGCACAGAAGAAGAAGCCATTAGTCTTATTCTTGCAGGGTGGGAGTATAACATCTTCTCAGACTCCGAATATGAGTTGGCTCTTAACCAACTTATCCACGGTAGGGCACTGGAAGATATCATTACAGTAGAAGAATTCGAGGGGTGCTATAGAGCCCTAATGGAGAAGAGGGGTGAGGGTGGAGTAAAGGCTGTCGATACCAAGATCAAGGACGCGCCCCTAGAGTTTAATGATGAAGATTTAATCATCGACATCGAAGATACGGAAGCTGTGGTACAGAATGTTGTACAGAATGTTGTACAGAATGTTGTACAAAACAGCAAGTCAAGACTAGAAAGGAATCTCCACAGTGATATTAGCTGAAGGGATATCTCGTAGAAGTGGAAGAGATGACACTGTTTTCTCCAGGCAGTTGGACATTATTCCACAAGATAAGCTAGTAGAGAACGCGTTCACTGTAATTGGTGCTGGGTCATTAGGATCTTGCATTGCAAATACGTTAGCGATGATGGGGGCAGAGACGCTGCGCCTGTTCGACGACGATACAGTAGAGATACGGAATCTTGGCGTCCAGCTAGTTGGGCAAAAACATGTCGGTAAACTAAAAGTTGAAGCAGTCAAATTAACAATTAGACAGCTTCACGGGATGGACATCCAACCGTATGCGGAACGGTATACGGCCGACAAGGACGCTTTCGGGTACATGATTTCGGCAGTGGACCATATGGATGCCCGGACAGAAATATGGAAGGCCATCAAGGCGAACTTCCTGAAGGTACCGTTATACATTGATACCCGAGCTGGCGGCAGACAAGCTACTATCCTCATCGTGGATCCCTCAGATAAAGACTTGGGGAATCAGTACGAGAAGGATTGGATCTTTCCGCAAGCAGAAGGATTGCCTGAACGGTGTACAGAGAAGATGACTACGTACGTTCCGTGGTCTGTTGCAGGGGAAGTGGGAGCACTCATAGTTAATCATCTACGAGGAGAAACGCTTCCTTATCAGATACACATTGATACTGTGACGCATCAGCACGTCATGATTCCGCACCCGTTTAGGAAGTGATAGTTCTCTAGCGGAAGTAAGTTAAGCGCCTATATTGCTATCGTTAGAGCATTGCAGAGTTGATGACTTTGGTGCTCTTTTTTTGTAAGGAGACGCTATGTGGTATACATTTATTCTCTGCATTCTACTCTATACGGCACTAACAACACTATTACTCTACCTTGGTAGTGAAGTAAAGAAAGGGTGGCCCGCGTTATTAGAGGCACTTACCATAGATGAACCTCTGTGGTTCAAGTGTGTGGCGATTATTGCGTACTTAACCGTGTTTTTAAGTTTAGTGTTAGTATTTTGTGTCTCTCAAGTTGTATTTATCGTATGTTGTGAATTACTAGGTTTAATCCCATTAAGCGCTGTAATACTTAAGTAGTTTTCACAGAAAACTGGTATAAGGAGACAGCTATGTTTGAATGGTACTCTCTACAACTTACTTTCATATACTGGATTTTCCTAATCCTGGGGGGTATAGGCGCATACGGCTTTGGGCGAGATCTGTTGAATTACAAGGCTAGTTCTTGGCACGTCAGGCTTCATGGATACCTTTGGTTAATATCCGCCATTTACATATTTCTATCACAAGTATTAATCTTCCTATACGGGTCTTACCGTTTGTTATTCTAATACTCAATCTGCCGTTTGCATTTAACAAAATGCATTTGCATTTAACAATAAAACATCATTAATTTAAAACATCATGAGACGAAAAAATAATATCAATGAAGATTATCTACAGCGACTAGCCAGACTAGCACGCTTGAACCTTAACTTACCCATTTTTGAGTCTAAGCTATTCAAGTCCGGACTGAATATTTCTATGAACCCGTCTGGCAAAAAGAAGAAGAAGGGTAATCTCTTTGACCGGTTGAGATTTAGAATCAATTTCTACAACAAGGGTAATCCGTTCAACACGTAAACCCAGAGGACTGATCTTGCTAAGTATTGCTTTTGTTTGGTCCTATGTACTAGCGCAAATAGTTGCGCTATTTAGCTTGATTATACTACTTGACCTAATATCGTATAGACGGACTGCACTTGACTACCCAATTGCTGCACTTTTCGTAGTATACGCAGCAAATTGGGTTTTATTTCTCCTACACGCATTTGTAGGTTAGACAAGGAATTTCACATGGCTGAATTGACAATGTTATTCTACGTAGGATGGTTTGTGGTGTGGTGCGTTTTAGCATCACTGGTAATCTACATGGGGACACTTTGGTTTGATCAAACCAAATACGTGAACAGAGTTCCACACTTAGCATTCATGGTGGCAGCAATCCTAGGTGCATTTCTCGGACCAATTCTTATGACTATCGGAATCGTTTATAAATAAACAAAGTGAGCATATGGCAACAAGTAAGAAAACAGAACCTCTTCTTTTATCTTTACCAAGCATACGTTTACTAGATCAAATTAAGTTAAATACTGGGTGCGGCGGAGAGTGCCTGTTTAGACGTCGGGAACTTAGTTCTCAAACTCTTGTACTAGAAGAACAGAATCTTATACGACCACAAGGAATGAAATGCGGCTGCTGTGAGGATTGGCAACTAACACCAACGGGAAAAAGAATTCACACAGCTAACAAGAAACGGATTCAAACCATACAGAAAGAACAGGCAAAGGCACGTGAAGCAGCCCGATGGGCAGAGAAGCAAATTTAAGTTTTAGGAGTTCTAGATGGATCATATGAAAGCCGTGCTAAAATCTTGTTTACGCCAGCACTTAAGCACAGAGACGGTCCCTACAGAAAGCGGACCGCGCATAATTCATCACGTTAATGCACTGGAAGCTATACTGGACGGTAATAGTGGGCGCTTGGTAGGTCGGGAGATGACCTCAGCACTTCGCGCACTGGAGTCAGTACAAAATAAGGGGCATACTTCTGGCATTGTCGCTGCTTACCCTCAGGCACTACCTCTCGCAACTATATTAGCACATGCTCTGATGGAGTTAACGCCTAGAGTAGCTCACGTGGTAGAACACAATAGGGCTTCTACACTGCAGACGTATAGCGGATTATTTAATCTAGAGCCTAAAGCATCTGTAGTTATAGTGGTCAATGATCTAATACACTCGCCAATAGTAAAGGCAGTAGCTGATAACCTGGCAGGATTAGGGTATACCATCATTGGAGTAGTGAGTTTAATAGACCATCAGCTAGGAGCCGCAGAGACGTTACGCCTGAATAACATCCCAGTTCAATCAGTATTTAAATTGGGGGATTTGGTAGTTATGTACCCAGAACAAACAGCAGCACTAGGAGCCTAAACGATATCCATATGAGTAACTTACAAAGCAAGATTAAGGTTGTTCCAAAACCAACAAAAAAAGAGCACTGCTCGCTATGTGGAAGCGCAAAAGATGTTCAGTTTGAAGAGCTTATCAACGCTTTAGCCTGTAGATCATGTAGACGAGACATCGCTACTGAGTCATTCCCAGAAGATGTCACCTCTTACTGGGATGAATCATCTTATCCGGTCTGTTATTAGTTGAATACAGAAGAGTGTTTTTACTATCTTCTCTATGATGGAATGGAATAAGGAGCTATCTCCACCGATAGCAAGTAATCATCCCGCAATTTGGGATCTTGTAATAGAGGATATGCGGGATAGAGATCAGTTTGGGTCTTCTAAATATAAGACCCGGTTAAAGGGATTTGACGGAAGAAAATCTCTTTGGGATGCGTACCAAGAGATACTAGATTTAAGTGTGTATATACGTAAAGAAATATATGAACAACAGCACGCCCTTGAGCACCCAGAAGTAAAACCACCTAAGGAAAATTATAATGAGTAATACAACAGACCTCGTCCCGATGAGTCCGCTGAACTCCGGTCTTATTAAAATCCTAGGTATCCCAGAGGGGTATTTGACAACGATACCAACCGCGGTATCAATGGGCATTACTTTAGCACAAGAACCACGCAAGGTCTCAAAAACGGAGCCGGGCCAACTTGCTCTTACTGAAGAGCAGAATAAAGAATTGAAGTCGTTAGAAGACCTTCTTGCGGAGAAAGTAGCAAAAAGATACCAGGCACTCCCCACAGAGATGATAGAAAACGTTAAAAGATCTATAGCGTGGGAAATGGCCGAAAAGATGGTACAAGACCTGGAGAACATCAGAGCAATGTCTAAAGTGCCAGCTACAGATGTTATAAATCTGTGGTCAGGGATGAAGGGTATTCAGCATATAGTAATGCTCCAGAGAGGCTTGGAGCTATCTAATTCTCTGATTGAAGCGATGGTGGCACAGAGTACTGAAGACGTGGAACAGATTGAAGAGTTAGAGGCCGCACTAGCAAATGCTGAAGAGGAGGCTGAAGAGGATGCTGAAGCAGCAGAATTATTCGACTCTTTTAATTTACTAGACTTAGATACTGATACGTTACTAGCAGGCGTAATAGCTAGGTTAAGCATTATTAATAGTCGCTTAAAACTAGAAGGTATGCAAAAAGGCTAAAGCATGCAAACTTCACATGATCGATATCTATGTGAACCTGATTACGAAACTATGACGGTGAAGCAGCTTATGCTTCTTGTGTATAGACTACTGAAGATCATCAAGAAAAAATTATTGCCGAAGAAAGATGGAAAGATAGACACTAAACAGCTCGAATCCTTTCTCTAACCGATCCTTACCGTGGTGATTCTATCACCCGCGACACATTAATATAGAAGAGACTAATCCTCTGTGTTTTAATCAGACACGGGAGGTGAATCATTGATTCTCCATATGGATTAGTCACTATAGGTTAAACACCAATGCGTACAATTCCGTTACTATTTGTTAAACAGACCGGACAAGAACTGATCTCGCGAGAGATCAACACTGATTGTGATTGGGTCTTGGACTACACCGGTAAAGCTTACATAAAGCTCGACGGTATTCCTTGTCTGATTGCCAACGGGATTCTATACCGCTCCAGTCTAAAGAAACTGTCAAAATCCGGTAAAAAGAAGATCAGCAGGACTTTGGCTCCTGCGTTTGCAGCGAACGACTTCAAGAAAAGTCCGGATGGCTGGATCCCCGCTCAACCTACTGCAGATCCATACACCGGTAAGTGGGCAGGGTGGGTACCTGTTACGAAGAGCGGCAATGATAGATACTACAGAGAGGCGTTCGGTAAAATTAAGAATACGGAACGTCTGTCTGGTATCACGGCTGAGTTATTAGGGCCAAAGATTTTAGACAATCCACACCATTTAAATGGGCATGTTCTCTATCCGCATACCGCGTTTGAAATACACGATCTGAAACGTACCTTCGACGGGATACGCGAATGGCTATCTACTGCTCCGTGTGAAGGAATTGTATTCCATCACCCTGATGGCAGGATGGCTAAGATTCGTAGAACAGACTACGGCTTAGATTGGCCGCTCGATATAAACAGGTACGATATCTTACTAGCCAATTTGGTTAACTGTGGCCTTGCTACTCCCGGTGTTCCCGCTAAACAGACTTCGTCAGCGGTAGAAAATAAGGCTTTAGCAGTAACCAATCCAAATCCAACCGGATACGGCGATATAGACCCCTCTATGTACTATTCAGAAGAATGGTGTGGGTTTGGGGACTAATGGACACATTTGCTTTTACTTCCAAACTTGCGTGTAGATCTGATAAAGACTGTGACGGAAAACTGCGAATAACGTGTAAACCTACAAACGCGGGTAATGTACCTGGGCTACCGAAAGTAATAGAAGACAAAATGAAGCCTTGGACTCCCGTTATTGTTAGATGTGATGCTTGTCGCAAGATTCACGTCTTCACCAATAAAAGAAACGAGATAATCATATATGAGCGCGTATTCAATTAGAAATTTTCAAACCCGAATGGGAAGAAACAGGTTAATTGATATACTAACCACTAACCGGGAGAAGCACGCTAAGATTTTAGCAGAGGCTAAGGGGGCTTTCCGAGAGAAAGCTCTTGCAGTATTAACAGATGCTGTGGATAGTGTATCAAAAGGTTGGGTAGGTCATCTCAATTTACCAATAGTCGTCCCCAAGTCTTTTATCAAGGAATACGACACAATCATCGATATGCTCAAAGCTAGCCCAGATGAATTTGTGTCGCTAACCACAGAAGAATACACTTCTATGGTAAAAGATCAGTGGCAATGGAGTAGAGAATTCTTAGTGTCTAATGCTGAATACTCCTCTGCAGCAAAGCATACATTAGGTTCTACAAGCAAAGAGTAGATTAACTAATCATGTTACGTATAAATGATCTTGAATTCTCAGACCCATCTTTAAATGTACAATTCACACCCTTCCCACTTAGGATTGACTTATTAATGAAATCTGGCCATGGGTCCATAGGTATTCTTAGAGCGTGGACAGAAGTAGAGATCATTGCTGATCTAAGTGTAGAATCTGTTGGAAAGGACAACGAAGGAGCACTGAAGTTTAAAGGTATTAACACAGGTACCTCCAGGCTCCACGAGGAGTGGGTAGTAGATGGAGATACTCTAACTAAGTTGCTAGAACCACACAAAATGACGGCTATATATGGAAATGGATCAGCTTCCCAGCATCATATTTTTCCTAAGCAACGACAAAATACTTTCTAAATGCTGCTCGGCCGTACTTCATGACTATACAGGAACTAAAGGTGCTCCTGGATTTTATTGTACATGTTGCGACGGCTTAGTAGCCATAATAAACCCACAAAATCAGAATATCCTATTCTGGTTAGAAGATAAGTTACCCTCATGGATACAAACACAAATCAACAAACAAGTTCAACCAAACCAACCCACGAGTACTATTACATTGCCCTTCTGGTCATCTTCGGCATCTTATTCCTCGTATGCCTCTTCTTCCTCTGCGACAACATGGAGTTCGCGCCAACGTCAGTCGATGCTGGACAAATTGAAGAAACACTTCCCGAGCATAGCCGTGACTCTGGGATAGTGAACACTACCACTCCCACCGTAGAGCTACCAGTAGAAGACCTTATTTCTGTTATTGAGGTACATGAATTTAGTTACTAAATGGATAAAATTGACGCCTTACTCATAGGCATAATCCTAGCCGTAGTTTTTGTACTTGCCCTCATGCTACACGGAGCAATCTCAAACGCATTCAATGAAACTAAAGTTCAGAGGATATGTTTCTGTCCCACCGAGGAAGACCCGGCGAATTCCAAACCGGTACCAACCCAAGAAGAGTAGCTTCGGCGGAGGTACTTCAGACTGGATAATCTTTTGGGTAGTTTCTGGGACACTTCTATTGACAGAATACAATGATCTTATATCTTGGGTATTTTCTTTCTTTATTATGAGGTAAAGATGTTTGATGTATTTTTCGAGAAACTAGGACCAGGTACAAAGGTGTTTACTTGGTTTGTTACACTAGGTATGCTTCTCGTATTTCTTTTACTTGGTACCGAGAAGGTTAGTGGTTGCTGGGTTGAAGATTCTAAATACACAGCAACTAATGATGTGGCTTTACAGAAATTACGTGATACAAAACGCTGCTTGGAGGATTGTCAGGACTTAGGTACTACTATGTGTCCCAATACGGCTGTGATTAATCTATGTTACTCTGCGTGTAAATCAGCATATAGCGAACCACAGCCAATATCTAAATCAGAAATAATAGTCACGACAAGCTCAGTAACAGGAGACCAATTACATGAGTGATCGACACTTAACTATTGTAGGTTTTCAACCAAACAGTGACAAAATGCCTCCAGCCTCTCCAGCGGCCTCAACGATGAGTAAAACTCAAAACCTGCCGGATGGGAGCACAAGTGCTACAGAGGACACCATTGATGATTCAACAGACGTCGATGAAATATCCACTAATGTTAAAGATCTAAAAGAACAACTGGAACGAATCGAAGACGATTATACTCGATTGGCTAAAAGAACAGATAGTGTTCGTGTAGATCTTGGAAGAATATTAGACCGGCTATCAGATATGAAAGATACGCATGCGAGTGTAATAAAGGTGCGCATATACAGTATAGTGGAAGAATTAAAAGAAGTTCTAACGAAACTTCGAACATAGATGCGACTATGGAAATGTTATGGGTGTAATGCAACATGGCAGGCACCAGTACAACGACCCTTGGATACCTGTCCACACTGCAACATTAAATTTCCAATGATGCAGTATACCTGTCTGTCCTGCAATAACATGTGGACAGGACCACCACAATTCGCGATGTGCAATACTTGCAATCACGCCTATACACAAGCAACAAAACCTAAATAGAGAAGCACCATGATAAACGCACAACAAAAGATCCACACCCTGTCTAGAGCACTGTGCCTGGTATGTGGCACAGTAGTAAAAAGTGAAGGTGGATATTTAAAACATTATGACGTAGAGGGTAGACCTTTAACAGACCATTCCCACTACCCGAGGCCAGGAGAAGGGCACGTAGAAATTTTAACTAAGGGCGCTGAGATTGGGCCTGACGACCTCCAGGCTAAACTTAAAGAGGCAATGGATTTGTTCATGAGCCAGTTTAAAGAGGATTGTTACAAAATAAAGGAAGTAAATCAACCTGTAGGTGTTCCTGTAGGTGTTCCTATGGATCTCTTTAATGCTCCAGCGTTAAGACCGAGGGTAGAACCACTTGCTGAGTACCCCCACAACATAGAATACGAAGTCGCACCTATTGACGGTGGACAGATCGGGTATGCAGCATTAAATGACGTACCGTTTGGGGATGAAGAAGAAGCGGACGAAGACCTCAATTACTATGTAGATAACGGCGACAACAACTTTTAGTTCACGTAAAAGACTGTAAGGGAAGACAAACAAAAATGACAACAGAGAACATCAAACCAGAAGATGTTTTTCCAGATTTTGACAAGTACCTACGTAAAGAAGCCAGGGCTCGGATTATACAAACTGCTATTAAATATTACGCACTCTATATGATGGTTAAACTACTCATAAAACGTTAATATTTAGTAGATACACAAAAGGATAAACACAATGAATGAAGACCCGTTTACACGGAGGCAGATAGAAATACTACGCCGAAAAGAAGCACAGAAATCTTTCTGGACTCATTTGCGAGGTACGTGGTACTGGGGATGGCAACTACTGTTATATGTATTCCCAGGATTATCTAACACTCCACCGAAAACAAAAGGATAGAGTTACAGATGTTAAAATTTATTAGTGTACTGATCTATCTTGCACAGCGAGCCATGAAAGTATTGCTGACTCTGCTTATTGCGCAGTCGTGGCCGCTATTAATTGGATTGGCAGCACTACTGATACTAGTTGCAATTCTGTAG
>ERZ1292623.299-Hain-H51-01um-R1-299-length-55683-cov-9_pt1 | contig 24214 bp, 20 predicted proteins | sample MGYA00564398_ERZ1292623 | MGnify/ENA primary metagenome ERZ1292623 (study PRJEB36523, sample SAMEA6512633) | groundwater metagenome | collected 2019-01-07 | study: AquaDiva: Metagenomics assemblies of 32 groundwater samples | reverse complement strand
CCTACCATCACCGGCGCGCCCGACGTGATCGTCCCGCCGATGCTCGGCACCGGCGCCCTGGGATCGAACTTGTATTCGTCCCACGTGAAATCTTCGCCCGGCTTCTCGGCTGCCAAGGCGCCGCTGCGATGCAGGTAGTATGGCGTCCATTTCGCGTATGGTATCGGCCAGTCACGTTCGGCGCGCCAGCGCCCAGAGATAGTCCTCGTACTCCTTGGCCAGCGTCACGGGCGACTCGTCCCGCTTCCAGGGCAGGCGCCGGAACCAATCCTTGATATCGATCGCCTTGAGCGCGGCAAGTTTCACGGAGTCACGCTGGATCTCCGGACTCTCCTCGGCGTTGTTGAACGCCCACGTGGCCTGCTTCAACTCGAACGCCCCGCCCTGCCGGATGCCGCCCTGGTACGCGTTGGAGAATCCGCCCGAATCCAGGAACATCGCGGTGACACCCGGCGCGCCGGCACTGCCGAGTGCACCCTGCGCGTGCGCGGCGTACGACAACCCCATCGTGCCGATTCTCCCATTGCACCACGGCTGCTTGAGAATCCATTCGCACGTGTCGTAGCCGTCGTTACCGTCGCTCAGGTACTTCACGAACTCGCCATCCGACTTGTAGCGGCCGCGGCAGTCCTGATACACGACCACGTACCCCCGCCACACGAAGAAGTCGGCGACTGCCGCCCGGCCCAGCGGCTTGGGATTCTCCGGCGTGCGCTCGGACCGGCTCGGCGTCGCCTTTCCATATGGTGTGCGCTCGAGAATCACCGGCCACTGGCCGTCGCCGTCCGGGATATAGGCGTCCGTTGCGAGCCGAACTCCGTCGCGCATTGGCACCATGATGTCGCTGTGCACCGTGCCCGCGCCGGCAATGATGCGCGAAGGCAGCCGCAACGATCCGATTGCCGCCGCGAGCAGGGCGGTGAACTCGCGCCGCGTTGTCATACGGTTGGCGCGCGCCAAATCAACTGGTCCGTGATCTCCGATATCGAGCGAACACCGCTGAGCGCCATGCTCTGCTCCAGTTCGCGCCGCAATACCCCGACCACATCGGACACGCCCTTGGCGCCAGCCACCGCCAGCCCGTACACGTACGGCCGCCCGATCATCACGGCGCTCGCGCCGAGCGCGAGGCACTTGAGCACGTCGGTGCCGCGTCGAATGCCACCGTCCACGAGCACGGGGATTCTGCCGGCGACGCGATGAACCACCCACGGCAGCGCCTCGATCGTCGACGGCACCGTGTCGAGATTGCGCCCACCGTGATTCGACACGACGATCGCCGCCGCGCCGTTCTGCACGGCCAGGGCCGCGTCATCGGGATGCAGGATGCCCTTGAGGATTACGGGGACATCCACCGTCCGCTGGATCCACTCGATGTCCTTCCACGTCACCGGATTGTCGCCGGGTTCCACAGTCCGATACGGCAGGTTGGGCGGAAACTCAAATCCGGCGCCTGCCTGGCGGTCTCGCGGCCCGGTCGTCGGCGTATCCACCGTGACGCACAGCCCAGTGCATCCCCGTTCCACCGCCTCACGGATCAACTTCTCGGTCGGCGCGCGGTCCTGCATGTACAGCTGGAACCAGAGCGGTTTCACGCCGACATCGGCGACGTGTTCGATGCGCCGCGATGTGTAGCTGCTCAGCACCATCCCGGCGCCGGCCTCGAGCGCACCACGCGCAGTCTCTACCTCGCCATCCTGGTGCGCCAGCGAATGCGCAGCCACCGGCGCGAGCAGGATCGGGTGCGCCAGGGTCTGGCCCAAAAGCCGCACGCTCGTGTCCACCTTGCTGACGTCGTTCAATACACGCGGCGCGAGGAGTATCCGGCTGAATGCGTCGCGATTGCGCCGCAGCGTGAACTCGTCGCCACCGCCGCCAGCCATGTACGCCCACGACGCCGGATCGAACTTCGCTTCGGCCGCGCGCTCGTAGTCGTCCAGCGTCAACAATTCGCTCATGCGCCGAGCAAGCGGCTGACCGACATGGTCACGAAGAATCCATAGAAGAGCGCCATGCACACCAGCATGGCACGCCGGCCCCACCCCGGCCGCAGTTCCGGCGGCAGCAACGTCGTGTTGATGTACAACAGGTGCAGCGACGCGATCACGAACACGCCGCTTGCCACGTTGGCGCCCAGTTGCAGCAACACGATGGGTTGGGCCATTCGCAGCGCCACCATCCCCCACGCCGCCACTGCGACCAGCACGGCATAGTAGACGACACGCACGTCCTCCCACTGTCGCGCTCGGCGGCTGCCCGTCCAGACAATGTCGGTCACTGCGCGCGTCATCGCTTCCACCGTATCGAGTTGGGTCTTGAGCAGCATCCAGGCGCCAAGGAATGCGATGGCGCCCGCGAGCAGTGGGCCGGCGCGCTCTCCGACGGCGGACGCCAGCGCGGCCGCGATCCCCAGGCCGCGAATGTCATTGCCGCGCTCGAGGAAGGTCACGTAGAGCAGCGCCGGCAGCACCATGCCGAGCATGGCGCCCGTGAAGAACACGCCCCACTGGTCGGCGCGAACGATGCGCCACCACCCGCGCCAGCGCCGCATCGCGTCCGGCGTGGGATCAAACGTGAAACCGTTATGCGCCAGGTTCACTTTCTTGCCGCCAACGGCCGCGGGGATGTAGCCCGCGTGCTCACTCATGCCGTAGCCTTTGTCGCGCGCCCAGTTGGACAGCGTGATGTTGGCGACACCGCCGCCGCCTGCATATCCGGCCAGCGCGGCCAGCAGCACGAAGTCCACGCCCGCCGGCAGCAGGTCAAAGCGCGCGTTCGTGACGTCGAAGCCGACGAACCCCGCAACGCCCGCCATCCATGTATTAAACGGAACGAACCACACGCCCAGAACAATGAAGCTGCCGAGGATCGCCACCACCATCGCCCAATTGAGCAGCTCAAGCGTGCGTTCGATTCGGCGGCCGAACTGGAGCACGACGGCGCAGAGCAGGAACGACGCGACGCCGATGTAGTACACCGTGGACGCCTCGGCCGGCGTGGCAAGTTTGCGCGCACCCAGGAAGTAAATCGCGCCGGCCGCAGTCGCCGCCCATGCCGGCCAGCCGCTCTGCAGGAAATACAAGGCCGCATAGAACACGGCCCAGGCCTTGGACGACGGCCGCGTCCGCATGAACCCGGTGAACACGGGCTCGCCCGTGGCCATCGTGTACCGCATCAACTCCAGGTTGAAGAACGTCTGGAGCAGGATCGCAGCGCCGGCCACCCACAGCAGCGACAGTCCGTGCCTGACGAAAGTGGCCGGCCCCAGCAGGAACTCCCCGCTGCCGATCGAGAGCCCCAGTACAATGACGCCGGGCCCCACCACTGATAACCAGCCGAACCCTTTTGGCGTGGGCGCCTCGGGCAACTCACGGCGCACCCACGGATCCAACCCGGACTGGCTCTCGCGCGACATGACCAGATTCTAGCGCTTCTTCAACGCCGAGTCGGCCTCGCTGAGCGCCGCGATCAGGCGGTCCGCGTCCTTCCCCACTGCGGCCGCGGCCGCGAGATCCTGGGTGATGCTCTCCTGCGAGCCGATGCCGGCCTGAAGCCGCAACAGGTCCAACCGCACGGTTTCCAGCGCCGTCACCAGCTCCGACAGTCGCTTCTCCGCATCCGCACGCGCGGACTTCACGTCGCTCGTGAGCGCATCGCGTTTGTCACTCGCCCGTGCACCGCTGCCGGACCCCTCCAGCACTGCATCGAGCTTCTCGATCTGTTCACGTGCCGCATGCGCATGGTCCTGTAACGTGCGTACCACCGCCGGAACGTCGCCCAGCGACCGGCGCAGATCCTTGGGAAGCGATGCAAACAGTGACTCGGCGGATATCGCGATCTTGAGTTCCGTGGGACGCTCCGCCGGAATGGCGCGGTTCCCCAGCTCCGTCGCCGCCACTCGTCCCAGCCACTTGCCGAAGCGAGATTCCCAGAACTTCGACATCCGCGGTTCTTTGCCGATGCGCAGATTACGCCAGCGAGTGCCGATCACCATCGCGATGCCGCCGCCATAGAGACCGAGCGCCGTCAGCGCGCCAAGCATCGGCGTGGCGCCGCCCAGAAAGCGTGCGTACCAACCGGGAATCGCAGCCGGCCCACCAAGCACTTGGCCGGACACCATCACCACGGCCGAAGCCAGGCCCGTCCAGAGCAGGACCCGCCCGCCGCCGATGACGAGCCGCTCGCGAATGCCGGGCTTGGCGCCGAATTCGAAGATGAACTCCTCGCGCTGTCGCTCGTGGTTCGCGCGCAACGCCGCGGCCACGTCCTCCGGACCGTAGCCATGCCTGGCGAGTTCGCGAAGCCGGTTAATCGTGAGCAACACCGGAAGGATCAAGGCCGCGCCAAAGAACGCTACGGCCGCAAACCCCGATGATCCCGGGCTCGCCATGAGCCCGAGCCCCGCGGACGCAGCCATGGCGATAGGAACGATGACGGCCACTTGGCGGCGCCGGTCGGTGAAGACCCGCAACGGCACCGGAACGTCGCTGCGCTTCAGCGCGCCCGGCGCCAGCGCATCTGCCAGCGCCTCGCCGGTCGCGAACCTATCGGCGGGCGACTTGGCCAGACAGCGATCGATCGCGTCAGTGAGGGCGCGCGGCGTCCCGCGTGCCACCGACGACATGGAAGGCGGCGGCTTGGTGATTTGTTGCGCGAGCACTTTCGACACCGAGCCCGAGAATGGGACCGCACCGGTGAGGGCGTAGAATCCCACGATGCCAAGCGAGTAGAGATCGCTCCTCCCATCCAGCGGTTCGCCGCAGCCTTGCTCCGGACTCATGTACTCGGGCGTACCCAACAGCTCGCCCGCGGCCGTCAATCCCGCCGCCGATGTTTGACGGGCGATGCCAAAATCGGCCACCATGGCCCGCAAGGTGCCGCGCTCCAACAGGATGTTCGCGGGCTTCACGTCGCGATGGACTACGCCCTGCGCATGGGCGTACGCCAGCGCCCACGCGACTTCGCGCAACATCCGCGTGACGTCATCGGCCTTCATGGGTCCATGGGCCGCGACTCGCTGCGCGAGCGTCTCGCCCTCCACATACGCCATGACGTAGAAGACGAAGCCGCCGATCTCGTCGACGCTGTGCGTCGGAACGATGTACGGATGCGAGAGACGCGCGGCCGTACGCGCCTCGCGCAAAAATCGCTCGCGCAGGTCCGGGTGCACCGCCAACTCCGGCGGCAGAAGCTTGATGGCCACGGGTCGGTCCAGGCGCACCTCGCGTGCGAGATACACCACGCCCATGCCGCCGCGCCCCAACTCGCGTTCCAGCGAGTAGCGCCCTGCAACCGCTTCCTGGAACGAGAGAAAGAGCGCGTCGACCATCATGTGGTCACCGGACGGAACTACCGCGCATCGAGTTTCCGACCAGCATTCAGGTTGTCCCAGTTGAGCAGCGCGTTGAACACCAGCATGTAGCTCCCGATTGTCGTACCGCGGTAGATCGGGTTGTTGGCGAACAATACGACGTGCCCTTTGCCGAGTGGTGCGTCCACCACGACCGGCCGCTGCGCCACGTCGTTTCCGTCCAGCAAGCCGGAGACGAGCAACTCGCGCTGGTCAGCGTACCGCAGGATTGTGCGCGGCCGCTGGCCCGGTGGAATGATGTTGAGCGGATTGCGCAGCTGGTCGTCGGTGATCTGCGCGTACTGCCACGGCTGCACGGTTGGACGCACCGGCGCCTGGAACTTCGGGTCCAGCGCCGGCATGCCCTGCGTGACATCCGGATCGTCCGCCGTACCTCGGCCCGTTGGGCGCGCGCCGCCTCCGCCGCCACCGAATCCGCCACCGCCACCGCCGCCGCCGCCGCCGCCGCGCGTTGCGCTCACACGGTACGTCTCACCGTCGTCGCTGAGCAGCGCGAGGTTGTCCGTGATGCCGTAGGCGACGGGACTAGCGTCGTCGACGAGCTTGCTTCGCAACAGACTCCCTACCACATGCAGCCGCGGCGGCGTCGAGCTGGTCACGCCGTTGGTGAAGCCGTAGCTGATGGCGAACTCGGCCGTGTTGCCGCTGGTGATGAGCACGCCGCCCTGTTTCACGAACGCCTGCAGTTTCCCGAGCCCGTCCAATCCGAGTCCCGGCCGCATGTCGTCCGTCTGGGCCCACGTGCCGATGTTGGGCGTCTCCGGCGTGTTCCTCCACGGCATCGGATTGCGCCACATCGGCATGCCGTCGATGATCGCCTGTCCGTTGCCGCCGCCGGGGCCAAAGACGATCACGTCCCACTTGGCGTTCAGGTTCGGCGTCCTGGCGATGTCTTGCACGCTGATGTAGTCGTACGGGATCTGGTTGAAGTCGAATCCCATGCGCCACCAACCTTCAGCCTGCGTACTCTGCCACGTATGCATGATCGCAACCCGGGCGGCCCTCGCGGGATGCGTCTTGACTGATGGTACTGCTGCAACTGCAAGTACTTTGACGCCCAACTCGCGAGCGGCGCGGTCGAGGTCCGCCTGCGAAACCTTGGTCACGATGAACGAGCCGCGATTGAACTTCTGCCCGTCGGACTCGAACGCCTCCTCGGCAGCCTGAAAGTCGGCGCTCTTGAGTCTGTAACGCAGCGTGGCGAGCTGGTTGTCGCCGTTGTGATTGATGAGGTAGACGCTGCCACTGCCGCTCACACCGCCAGGCGCGGCCACATCGGTCACACGCGTAACCGGAACATCCAGGACTTTCACATCGGTGACGCGCACCGATTGCACCGCGAATCCTTCGGGGAACGTCCAGCCGGTGTCGTCGTACGGATTCTTCTGCGGATCGTTGGGCGACCAGTACTGGTAGTCGAGCAGTGCATCCGCGATGCGGCTGTACGGTTGATCCATCCGGATGATGTAGCTCCCCGCGGGGAAAGTCCGGTTCTCTGCCGCGTCGGCGGCGCGGACTGGCGGTTGCCCGGTGGACGAGTCGGCGCCCCTGCCCCGAGCGGCCCCGCGCCGGACCGGCACTGAGACCGTGAACTCGGCTGCTGCCCTGCTGATCTCCACGGCCTGCTTTTGCAATACCCGCAGCAGGTCCGCCTGCGCGCCGGGACGCGGATCGTTGGCGGGGAGAACGTACGCCGCGGGGCCTTCGGTCCTGGCCTTGGCAATCGACCGCTTGCTCTTCTCGTAGAAGTTCTGGAGGAAGAGGCGCCTGTTGTTGGCGAAGTAGTTGAGCGAGACCAGGAGTCCCGTTTGCTGATAGTTGTTGTTGTTTCGCAGCGACCACTTCACATAAGGAAGGGCCGGATTCTGTTTGAACCAGCTGCGCTGCGTGTCGTTGGGGCCCAGCGTTCGCTGAACCGTTTCGGCAGTGCCGCCGTTGCCAAACGTTTCGTACAAGCGGCTGATGCCATTGTGCGTCGCCGCGATGAACATCAGGTACCCCGGCGACCACGTGTCAAAGCCGCCGTGCGCGAACACGCCCGGCATGCCAAAGCGGGTCATCTCCTGCACGTTGTTCCAGCCGATCATTTGCCACTCGTTGGTGAGCAGCGGATCGATCCACGCGTTGAATGGGCCGTCGCCGATGGTGTTGTCGTACAGGAAAGCCACGGACTCGTGCAGGTCGTGCAGCACCTGCGCCTTCTGCCCGACGTATGTGTTCAGGACGTTTTGCGTCAGCTTGAGCGTCATGCCCATCGCGTCACGGTTGTTGTCGTGCGCGACATAGTGGCCCCAGTACAGCAGGTTCGGCACCGTCTGGCCCGGGTGCGCCACCTTCCAGTTGTACAGGTCCACCATGCGGTCGCGTCCGTCCACTTCCACGACCGGCGTGATCAACGTGACCAGGTTGTTGCGGATGTTCCGGATGTACGGACTCTCGTCCACCGCCAGGCGATACGCCAATTCCATGAGCGCCGTAGGTGACCCCGCCTCGGGCGAATGGATCGTTCCCGTGATGTAGTAGACCGGCGCCGCCGTGGCCGCGATCTGTTCCGCCGTCGCGTCATTCATGCCGATGCTGCGCGGGTCGGCGAGCTTCGCCAACAGTTCGCGGTTGTCGTCCAGCTTCGCCATCAGCTCATCCGATGCGATTGCGACGGCGATCATCTCGCGCCCTTCCTCGGTCATCCCGATCGAAAACACCTTCACACGCTTGGTCGCCTTCTCCAGCAGCCGCATGTACGCGTACACCTCCTTCGAGTACGGCAGCTTGGTGGGCGCGCCGGCGACGTCGCCCAGCACAGCCTTGGGCGTTGGCACCGTACTCGACGCGGGCAGGTAGTCCACCAGCGGCGACAGAAAGAAGGGTTCCGTCGTGTATTCCTTGATTTTCCTCGTGTACTCTTCGTCCACGGCTTGACTGGGCGCGCGGCCCGGCTTCGCGACCGAGAGGTCCTCGCGGCTGGATGCCGGAGTCGCGGCCCTCGCCGGCGCGGCGCCAGTCGCCTGCGCCACGACCTCGGCCGATGACAGGAACAGAGAAACGAACAGGAAACGGCCCAGCACCAGGGTCTTGCGGCTCATGAGAGTCCTCTCGGAGTGGTTCCGGCTCAACGAAGCTATTCCGCGAAGCCTCCACGAACTACCACGCCAAAACCCTGAGCGGTGAGGTATATTTCCCGGGTACGTTCAAGGAACATTTTCAATTGCCATCAGGTTCACAACACGATTCACCCTACGCGCAGCCATCCCATAGTGCGCGCGAGTCCCGCCCCCAGCCTCACAGCAACGGAAAGCCGTCCCGTTCGCGACGCCGTCGCGGCCACGGGAAAGGCGGCCCTGGCCCTGCGAAGAGTCACCTGACCTCGCAGCCCACCACGCGCAATGCGTACGTGGGCACCAGAGAGTGGTTGCTTGAGCAACACGGGCCCGTCTGTGCCTATTGTGGCGCGCGGTCCACCGCCGCCGAAATGACACTCGATCACGTGGCGCCGCGGCGCGGCCAGACCGCGTACGATCGGCGCGACAACCTCGTGCTCGCATGCAAGAACTGCAACGCGCTCAAGAAGGACCTCGCGCCGCTGGCGTTCCTGCTCCGCTCGCGCAAGCGCGCCATGAGCCTCCTGCGCTATGGCTCGCACCTGAGCCACGGCCTGCTGGAGTTGGCCCGCTCGCTGGTGCCCGAGGGGTTCGACCCCGACTCGCCCTACCGAGACTAGGGGAGCGGACCCCCGGCGGTCGGCCGGTAGCTCTGCCAGTCCTCGCCCAAGAGCCGCGCGATTGTGGCGGCAATCTGGCTTGACGTCACTGCCGGCGACGAGCCGCGCTCGCCCACCGGCGCAATGCCGGGACCAAGCATCGCGATCCACGTGTTCTCGGCCCCGTCCACGTTCTCGCCATGATCCTTCCACGCCGTCGGCCCCCTGCCGCGTCCGTGATCCGTGGTGATGATGAACGCCGTTGAGCCGCGGTATTGCCGCATGGACTGCATGGTCCGCCACAGATCTGCGATGAACGCGTCCACCTGGTGGGCGGATCGCAACAAGAGGTCGTAGCGGCCGGCGTGCGCCCATTCGTCGGTCTCGCCATATCCGATGAAGATCACGCGCGGCTTACGCGTGCGGATGTACTCTTTCGCCGCCAAGTGCATCGGCGCGTCAAACGCATTGTTCGGCCAGTACTGCACCGATGTGCGGTACAGCTCATCAATCGTGATCTGGCGCTCGCCGCGCGCACCCTCGGCCGCAAACGGCGGCGTCCATCCGTCGCGGACGGTCAGCCGAGACCGGCCTGCATTGAGAATCCGCGTGAAGGCGTCCCACGTCGCAAAGGCAGCCACCTTGCCCGTGTACCCTCGTTTGTGCGAGAGCCACTCGAGGACGGTCTCGTTGGGGTTCGGCGGATACTCGTTGCTGTTGATCGCGGGATCGAATGCACCAGTGAAGATCTCGTTGTAGCCCGGGTACGAGAACTTGAACGTGTTTTCGAGGCGAACGACGCTGCCGCGCTCTTGATTCCCCAGGAGCTGGCCCTCCTTGGCGATCGTGCCCCAGAAGAACGGCATGAGCGCCGCACGGCGCTCTTCCGGATCATCGCGCCAATAATCGTGCAGCAGCGTCGCGGTGTCTGGCACGCCGCCCGGGGTCCTGCTGATGAGCGCGCGCTCGGCGCCGCTGAACACCTCCTGCCACCGCAGGCCGTCAGTCACGATGAGAACGACGTTCCGCGCTGCCGGCTGCCCCTGCGCTGACGTGTGACTCGCGACGACGCCAACAACGGCCGCCGCGAGGAATGCTCGGCGCAGCAACCTCACTTGAGCGAGTCGAGCCGTGCCTTGAGACGCACGTTCGCCGGGAAGGCCGCCACCACTTCAGTGAGGACAGCCTTGGCGCTGTCTCTATTGCCCATCGCCAGCCAAGCGTCCGCCTTGAGATTGGCCTGCCGCGGACGCCAACGCGTGTCCTTGGCATCCACGCTGATCTTGTTGAGCGCGACCATCGCGCCCGCCGGGTTTTTCGAATCCAGCAGTAGCGACTCCACCATCAGGAACTGCACGGTGGTGTCACCCGGAAAGCGCTTGGCCATCTCGGCGTTGAGCGCCGCGGACTCCGCCACCTTCCCGGCAGCGCGGTCGTTGCGCGACTGATTGTAGAGGCCGGCCATCAGCAATCGCTCCACGTCTGCCGGATTGCCGGAGCGAAGGCCCGGGCCGCCGACGTAGTTGTACACCAGCTCGCCGCCGTGCTCGGCGGTCTCGTAGACCTGCACGCAACCCCAGACGCCCAACAGCGCCGTGCCGACGTTCGCGTACTTCGCGAACTTCGCCAAGTTGCTCTTGAGAGCCAGACCCAGCGCCAGCGCCTCCACCATGCCGATGACAACGAAGATCCGGAACATCAGGATCCCGTCCGCCTCGTGCTTCTGCACCATGGCCCGCACACCGGGGATGCGTTCCACCGGCCCGTGCGCGTCCAGCCCGGACTGGTAGGCGATGTACGACGCGATCGCGCCCACGATGAGCAGCGCCGCCGCCGCGTGATTCGTGAACTTGAAACGGCCGGTCAGTGACACAATCCGGAACGCCACGCCGGCGAGCATCAACACGACGACGAAGTGGACGACTTGCGGGTGAAGCTGCGCGAGGTTGGGCATCGGATAGTGACTCGTGACTGGTGAATCGCTACCGCAAAACTACGGCTCGGCATCCATCACGTCACGCGGCATTATCCCTAGTCAGCAGTCAGCTTTTCGGCGACATTTTCAGCATCCGCCGGACGCACGGCGTACTTGGAATATCCGCGCCCGAGCGACCCATCCCAGACAACCGCCCAAAATGCTTCGCCTGCGTCTCGCGACCTTAGCCTGCGCCACCCTCGTCGCCACCCCGCTGCTCGCCCAGTCCGATCCCGTCGCCGACCGGATTTTCCGGCTTGGCATGGATAGCTCGCGAGTGCAGCAGCTTTCGCAGACGCTGTTCGACTCGATCGGTCCGCGTCTCACTGGTAGCCCCGGGATGAGGGCTGCCAGCGACTGGGTGGTCAACAGCTACAAGTCATGGGGCATCGACGCGCGTCGCGAGAACTACGGCACGTGGCGCGGTTGGCGGCGCGGCGTCTCGCACATCGATCTCATCCAGCCGCGGGTGCGCTCGCTGGAAGGCACCATGCTCGCCTGGAGTCCGGGAACAAACGGTCGCCCCGTGACTGCCGAGGTCATCGTTCTGCCGAAGTTCGCCGACAGCACGGAGTTCGTGCGCTGGTTGCCGCAGGCCCGCGGCAAGATCGTCCTGCTCTCGCCGCCGTGGCCCACGTGCCGTCCGTCTGAAGACTGGGTACGCTTCTCGACGCCGGCCGCCAAGGCGCGCATGGATACCGCCGTCGCGATGATGAACCGTGAGTGGGCCTCCGACACGCGCGACAGCACGAAGCTCTATCGCGGCACCGGCTACTCAATGGGACTCGGCACCGGCACACTGGGAATGCGGCTCGAGAAAGCGGGCGTCGTTGGCACGATCACCTCGCGCACCAAGCTGGGCGGCTTCCCGAACCCGTTCGCGCAACAGGGTGGCGGCCCGGGCGGCCCGGGCGGCGGCGGTGGCGGCTTCGGCGGCGGGCAGGGTCAGGGCGGCCCCGCCAGCGCTCGTGGTGGTGGTCCCGCGGCGAGCAGACCGCCCGCCGGCGGCGGCGGCGGCGGATTCGGCGGTGGCGGCGCGGCCGGCAGCGGCGGCTGGGGCGTCATTGAGGTCTTCGAGACGTACAACACGGTGGCCCCGGCGGTGACGCTGACCTGCGAGGACTACGGCTTGGTCTATCGCCTTGCCGAGAACAAGCAGAAGCCGATGGTGCGGCTGGACACGGACGCGCAGCTCCTCGGCGAACAGCCGGCGTTCAACACGATCGGCGTCATCAAGGGCGTGGAGAAGCCGGACGAGTACGTGATGCTGTCCGCGCACTTCGACTCGTGGGACGGTTCCTCGGGCGCCACAGACAACGGCACCGGCACGATGATGGCGATGGAAGCGATGCGCATCCTCCAGATGGCGTACCCGCGGCCCAAGCGGACCATCATGGTGGGCCACTGGAACAGCGAAGAACAGGGCCTCAATGGCTCTCGCGCCTTCACCGAACAGCACCCTGAAGTCATGAAGGGTCTGCAGGCACTGTTCAACCAGGACAACGGCACTGGACGTGTGCAGTCGCTCTCGGGCGCCGGACTGAGCGACATGGGACGGCACCTCAAGTCGTGGTACGGCAAGCTGCCGGCGTTTTACACGGACAGCATGAGCGACAACGTGGTCTCTTGGTCGTTCCAGGATCGCCCCACTGGAAACCCGGGCGGCACCGACGGCGCGGTGTTCGCGTGCTACGGCACGCCGTCGTTCGGCATGGGCGCCGTAGGCTGGAACTACGGCACGTACACGTGGCACACCAACCGCGACACGTACGACAAGGTCGTGATGGACGACCTCAAGCACAACGCGACGCTCGCGGCGCTGATGGCGTACTTCGCGTCGGAGGATCCCGAGTTCATCGCACGCGAGAAGTCACCGGGCACCTGGCCGGTGAACTGGCCCGAGAACTGCGGCAAGGCGCCGCGCGTTACGCGGCCACGCTACTAATGGTCCTCGGCCGCGGCTTCACCGCGGATGTACGTGCTCGGCCGGCGCTTCGCGTCGGATTTGCCGCAGCGTGTCTCTTCGCGTGCGCCGCGGGCGCTCAAGGCACTGGCGGCGTCAACGCACCGACGCAGCGCGGCAAGCCGTACGTCGTCCTGATCTCGTTCGACGGTTTCAAGCCCGAGTATCTCAAGCGCATGAACCTGCCGAATTTCGGCCGCGTGATGCAACGCGGCGTGCGGTCGGCCGGGATGATTCCCGTCTTCCCGTCCAAGACATTCCCGAGTCACTACTCCATCGTGACCGGGATGTACCCGGAAACGCACGGCATCGTTGGCAACCGCTTTTGGGACGCCGCCCGCAACGCCACGTACAGCATGTCGGACACGCATGCCGTGCTGGACGGGTCGTGGTATCGCGGCGAACCGATCTGGGCCACCGCCGAAAAACAGGGCATGGTGGCCGCGTCGTTCTTCTGGGTGGGGTCAGAGGCAACCATCGCCAACGCCCGGCCGAGCATCTACAAGTTGTACGACGGCCGCGTCTCCATCGCGCGTCGCGCGGACAGCGTGCTGGCGTGGCTGGCGCTGCCGGCTGAGAAGCGACCGCACATGATCACGTTGTATTTCAGCGACACGGACGGCGCTGGGCACGATCATGGTCCGCTGGCGCCCGAGGTGGACGAGGCCGCGCAACGCGTGGACGCGGTGCTGGGCAGGCTGCTGGACGGCGTCGAGAGCCTGCCGGACGTGAAAGACCGGACCTACTTCGTGCTCGTCTCCGATCATGGCATGTCGGAGACGTCGCCGCGATGGTACGTGGGGATCGACACCCTCATCGCGATGGACAGCGTGCGGCTCGGCGAAGCCGGAGCGCTGGCGAACCTGTACGTCACGGATGCCGCCACACGCGCGCACATCATGGCGGATTCGATCAACCGTCGCATGCAGCACGGACGCGCGTACCTCCGCGCCGACCTGCCGGCGCACCTGCACTACAGCAAGGACCCACGCGTCGGCGACGTGGTGGTCGTCATGGAAGAGCACTGGCAAATCGGCATGGCCAACCGCCCCGCGCGAGCCGGCGGCAACCATGGCTGGGACCCCACGTTTGAGAGCATGCACGCGATCTTCGTCGCCAGCGGTCCTGGTATTCCCGCTGGCAAGGTGATCCCGACGTTCGAGAACGTGGACGTCTACCCCTGGATCGCGGAACTGCTGGGCCTCAAGCCGGCGCGCGGCATCGACGGCAAGCCCGGTCGGCTCGCCGGACTGATCAAGTCGCGCTGAGCAGGATCACCGGCGCCAGTCGAGTCCCGCGACGCGACGCGCACCCGACACGCGACTACGGGTTGATCCAGTAGTTGATCTTCACCAGGAAGATGTTGTCCGGCCGCGTGCCGATCAGCGCGCTTCGGTCCCGGCCGAACGAGAAGTCTCCGAGCGGGGCCACGTCACTGCGACTCTGCTGCCACGCCAGATACATTGTGGACCCTGCACGCCACTCCCACCGCAGCACCGCGTTGCCGCGCAGCGAGCGAAGATTGAAATCGAGATTCGGCACGGCGCCGGCATAGGGCGCGAAATCGAACGTTCTGGGCGCTACCAACAGTGTCGCGGCGCTGTAGTCGCCGCTGGAAATCAGCGGCTGCACATACGTCTCCAGTGACAACCGGGGCGTGAACGTGGCGTTGAAGCGCGTCTCGATGCCCAATTCCGTCTGGCGCAGCGGCGCGAAGACGTAGCGCACTCCGTAAGTCGGTGTGGAGGTCGCGTCCGTCGCGCGGGTCACGAATTGAGCCGGAATCATGAAGCGATTCAGCGAGGGGCCAACACTGAGGTTCCACCACGTGGACGACTTGAGTCCAACGCCAAATGCGAGTCCCTGCCCCCACCCCTTGGCCTCGCTGCGCTGGTAGAACAGGTGTGTCCAGCCGGTCACCGGCAGCCGCGGGTCACTCGACGCAAACATGAACACGGAGGTCTGGCCGGGCCGCGTCGCAAGCGGACCGCCGCGCGTAAGCCGGTCGTCGATCGACCGAAACTGTCGCTGCAGGCTTGGCTGAATGGTCCAGAGGTTGTTCGTCTGCAGGTACAATGACATCGTCGCAATCGTGAGGATCGGCTCGCCCGCGTAGTTGTGCTCGGACCGGGCGGTGTTCGTCAGGCTCCACCGCCGGAACGCGGCACTCGGGCGGTTCTGCTGGTAAGTGACGCGTGCCTGGACGTCCTGCCGGTCAGTGCGCACCGCAAAACCCAGGTCGTTCACTTCGTATCCGGGGCTCGTGAGCGCGCCCGCCACTTCGCCGCGCCAATGCAGGCCCGCCTGCTTCTGGATATTGAGGCTGGCCGAGTACCCGAAGAGCGACGTCTTTGCGGAATCCACGTTAAGGTGCGCGGCGTCCGGCCGTTGAAAGAAGTGGTTGCTGGCCCGCTGCACGACAATGATTGACGTCGAATCGCCGCCGATCCGGCTGAATTCCGCGTCGCCGCGAATCAGCCACGTGCGATTGCCAAACTCGTGCTTGAAGTCCACGCCGCTGGCCAGTGCGCTGGACCGCAGGCCGGCGCGCGACGGAGCATCGTTGAGATTACGGGAAACGGCCGTGAGCATGCCACCCAGAATGGACTGTCCACCGCGCAGCTCGCGCCGGGCCCGTCCCACGAAGTACTGCGCCATCGGCTCCGCGGTCATGGCGGAATCCAGACCGCCAAGCGTCCTGAGTCGCGTCTCCTCGCGCGCGGTCAGCGCCGCCATCGAGCCCACGGACCATCCGGCCACCTTGCCCGACATTTTCGCCGCGCCAAGAATCGTCGTCTGCGTCGGGCGATCCGAGAGCGAGGTCAGCGGCGCGATCGTTGGCGCGCGCCCGATGCGGCGGCTGTAGAACAGCTGCCCTCCGCTGGTGTTGCCGAGCCCGAAGTCGAAGATCTCGCTCCCTTCCAGAAAGAACGGACGCTTCTCCTGAAAGAAAGTCTCGTACACCCCGAGATTCACAACCGCGGGATCAACCTCCACCTGGCCAAAATCAGGATTGAACGTGGCGTTGAGTGTCACGTTCGACGTCATTCGATACAGGACGTCCAGTCCTCCGGCCGCGAAGTACTCTTGTTTCCCGAGAAACGGATTGGATCCGCGATTCACATACTCCGCGCGCGACACCGAGTAGGGCAGCAACTCCAGCCGGCGGCCGGCTGCGATGTGTTCCAGCCCCGCCAGATGACCGTACATCGGAACGCCGCCGCTCGACTGCTTGGGGATGAACGTGGATACCGCGTACTCGCCGCGCCGGCCGATCACGCGCTCGAACTGCACACCCCAGGTCTGTGCGCTCCCGCGCGAAAAGCGCAGTTGACTGAACGGGATCCGATACTCGGCGGTCCAGCCAGCGGAATCCGCGCTGGTCGCCACATCCCACACCGCGTCCCATGCGTTGTCGTCATGGTTGATCGTCTTGATCTCGTCGCGCCGCACCCCGACCGGATTCACGTTGAAGCCGAATGCCGTGCGATGATCGTGATAGCTGTCGAGCATCACGCCAAACCAGTCGGAGTCGCCGAGTGCCATATCCCGGCGGCCCAGGCGCCCGACGATGGATCCCGTGTCGTACAAGCGAACGCCAACGTACAGCGCGTCATTGTCGAACACGATTCGCACTTCCGTGCGTTGAGAGGCCGGCTGTCCCTCGTTCGGATCGATCTGCGTGAACGCGTCCGTGATCGGCACGTCGCGCCAAGCGGCGTCGTCCAGGCGTCCGTCGACACGAATAGCACTGGTGGCGCGCACGGCGTGCGACACCGGCACGGCTGCTCCCTGCGCTGACTGGGCGGCGGCGTCGGACGAGAAGACGTTTGCGGCGACACATGCGCACGCGACACCAATGAAATGCGTTCTGGGCAAGAATTGGACTCGATGAGGATGATGTTGCACCGCGGCAACGGCGGCGCCGTCGTCGGCAGTCACGTGGAAGCTATGCCAGCATCCGACGCGCGAGCTCCATCGCGGCCTGGGCGCCGCGATAGCGCACCTCGTTCCGATCGCCGACGGACTGAAAACTCCGCGCCTCGACGCGATCCCCCACGGCCGCCGCAACCCACACGAGTCCCACTGGCTTGTCGGAAGTGCCTCCACCCGGGCCGGCCACACCGCTGATCCCAAAGCCGATATCGACGCCGAACTTCGCGCGCACGCTGGACGCCATCTGCCGCACAACGGCTTCGCTCACCGCACCGGATTGGTCCAGGTCGCGCTGCGGCACGCCCAGTTCGAGCAGCTTCACTGCGTTCGCGTAGGCGATGACGCCGCCCACGAACACATCGCTGGACCCGGGGTTGGCGGTGAGACGGGCGCCGAGCAGTCCCCCCGTACAACTCTCGGCGACGGCCACGCGAAGCCGTTTCGCGCGGCACAGGTCCAGCAGCACGGCCGAGAGATCCGCGTCGCCCTCCCCGTACACGTATTCGCTCACACGCTCACGCAAGGCTTGCGCCAACGACTCGAGCAGCGTGTCCGTGTCCACGGTGCGACCCGCCGTGGTGATCCGCAGATCCACGCCGTCCGCGCCCGGCAGATACGCCAACGCCACCTCGTGCGGAAACGTCATGTCGGTGAGGCGATCCTGCAGGAGCGACTCGGCGATGCCAGTCGTGCGCAGGGTACGCGAGCGGATCACGCGATCACTGCCCGCTCCGCGCTCCATCAGCAAGGGCAGCAGCACCTCGTCGGTCATGCCGCGCATCTCGCGCGGGACGCCGGGCAGCATCGCCACCCAACCGCGCTCGTCTTCGATGAACACGCCCGGCGCGGAACCGTGCCGGTTCTCCAGCTTGAGCGCCCCCACGGGCAACATCGCCTGACGTTGGTTCGACTCCGGAAGGTCGCGGCCAAAGCGCGTCTTCCAGCGATCGCGCATCCACTCGAGATGCTCGCCATCCAAGCGCAACTCGCGGCCAAAGACCAGCGCCGCCGCGTCGCGCGAGAGATCGTCAGAGGTGGGGCCGAGACCGCCCGTCGTGATCACCGCGCCCGTGCGATCCAGCGCTTCACGCAGCGCCGCCGCGATCGCATCCATTGTGTCACCGACGGTGGTGCGCCGCACGATGGCCACACCCCGGTCCGCCAGCTTGCGCGCGAGAAACGCACCGTTGGTGTCAATCGTGAAGCCCAGCAGCAACTCGTCCCCGATCGTGATCAGCTCAACGTCCATGCGTGGAATACTATAGATGCGGGCGGCGGCGAATTGATGACGCTCGCCGGGATCGCGGTGAGATATTCGGCGGATGCCGAGTTGCTTTTCTCCATCGCCGAGCAGAGGGTTATGGGTATGCCCGCCGTCGCAATTACCTCATGGACCGTCGAGATGCTCGACGAACTCCCGGACTCGTCCGAGCGCCTCGAGATCATCGATGGGGTGCTGTACGTGACGCCGTCCCCGTCGGCGCTGCACCAATTCGTAGCCGGAGCGTTTTACCGGCGCATCTACGCATACATGGATGGATCCGGCCACGGTCGCACTGTCTTCTCGCCATCAGACATCCGGCGCGGCGACGAGACCAGGAATCGCGTCCAACCGGACGTGTACGTCGTGCGGCTCACGAGCGGGCGTTTGCCGTCCGAACCCTTCGCACTGCGCGATCTGCTCCTCGCCATTGAAGTGGCGTCGCCCGGCAACGCGACGCTCGACTACCAGGTGAAGCGTCGCCTGTATCTGGCGGACGGCGTGGGCGAGTACTGGATCGCGGACCCGGAGTCACGGGTCGTGACTCGCTGGCGCGGCCGCGACGACCGAGGCGATGCCCTCACGGATCGCCTCGAGTGGCACCCGGCGGGGATGGCCGCGCCACTGGCAATCAACCTGCAAACGCTCTTCGACGAAGCGCGGTAGGCGCAGCAGTCCAGATCAGGCCGGGCGCGTGCCCAGCACCTTGCCGTAATCGCGCACATACAGGAACAGCGAGTACAGCGTCAGGCCCACCGCGAGGGACATGGACACGGCCCCGATGAGGCCAAGCACCACGCCCCAGAAGTGGTACTGCCCCAACGCCAGGTTTTTCTGGTCAGCCAGCGTCGCTACCCAGAACCAGCAATACGCCGCGCCCTGCCACACGGCGGTGACGCTCGTCTTCCATTTGGCTGGCCAGCTGGCGGCGATGATCACGCCGCGCCGCGACGCATACTGGCGGAACCACGTCATCGTCACTTCACGGCCGAGCACGATCGCCACGACCCACATCGGGAGTCCGTAGTTGCCGAACGGCGTGTGGAACGGCATGGAACGGGCCAGCCAGTACATCGGCACAAACGTGCCAACGAGCAACAGTTTGTCGGCCAGCGGATCCAGCAACTTCCCCAGGTCCGTCTCCTCCTTGCGGCTGCGGGCGAGGTATCCGTCCACCCAGTCCGAGTTTGCCGCAACCAGGAACAACGCAAACGCCCAGACACGCGCGGACACCGTTGGGGCAAACGGCAACGCCGCAATGAGCGGCGTAATCGCGATACGGGCGACCGTGACCGCCGTGGGAAGGTTCATGACTGCAGCGAGGCGAGAGGAGAGCGCAGGGCGGGCGCCATTGGTGTTTCCTGCTCCTCTCTCCTCTCTCCTCTCTCCTCCCTATTACGCAAGTGACTTGAGCACCAGCTTGGACACCGCTTTGAGCGTATCGAACACGCCTTCGCCCGTGACCGCCACCGCCTCGAAATACAAGGCACGCTCGATCCATGTGCCGTCCACCTGCTCGGTGAGATTCTCACCGGCGTGGTACGGATCCGGCATGACGCGCTGCTTGGCGGGGTCCTGCACTTCCCAGCCGGGATTCATCGCCGCCTGGAGGTCCTTCACCGGCGCGGCGTTCGGCAGATCGCGCTTGTTGTATTGGATCACGAACGGGAGCTTGGTGAGGTCGTATCCGTACTCGGCCATGTTGTCGTACAGATTCTGCATGGCCTCCTGATTCGCCTCCATACGCTCGATCTGCGAATCCCCCACGAAGACGATGCCGTCAACGCCCTTGAGGATCAGCTTGCGGCTGGCGTTGTAGTACACCTGGCCAGGCACCGTGTAGAGGTGAAAGCGCGTCTTGAATCCGCGTACTTCACCCAGGTCCACCGGCAGGAAGTCGAAGAACAGCGTTCGCTCGGTCTCGGTCGCCAGGGAAATGAGCTTGCCGCGTGTATCCGGCGTGACCTTGCCGTAGATGATCTCGAGGTTGGTGGTCTTGCCGCCCAACCCCGGACCGTAGTACACGATTTTGCAGTTGATCTCGCGTGACGCGTAATTGATCATCGACATGGCTGTTTCTCCCTATTGGAACAGCTTGTCGATCTCGTCGTCCGCACCGGCGAGAACACTGGGTTTCTTGCCTGACGCACTGCGCGAAAACATCGCCTCAAAGAGCTTGGCAAGTTCCGTGACGACTTCCTTCATCTTGAGACGCACCAGCCCGAGCGTCGTGCGATTGTCGAACAGCACCACCAGGATGACCTTGCGCGCGATATCCGCGAGGTACATCGACTCCTTCTCGCCCTGGTGGAACAACGAGTTGAAATCGTTTTCGCCAATGAGCTTGGCCAGCTGATCGTTGGCGCTGAAGTCGGCCGCCGTCAGCGTCGCGAACGTCGTAGGATCGAACTTCGGCTGCTCCCCCACCGTCGCCACCAGCTGACCCGAGCGGTCGACGAGCAGCGCGCAGCGCGCGTTGCTTTCCTTCAGAAACGACTGGAGCGACTTCGTGATCGCGCCGAAATCCTCTTCGGTGAACGACCAACTGGCGCTACCGGCAGCCATGAAGTGGTGGAAAGGGTTGGAAGTGGTTTGAAAATGGAGCGTCGTCCGGCGGGACGCGAACTGCCCAATCTAAGCCAAATGCCGTTCCATGCGACGGAGGAGACGCTCGGCCCGCCTGCGAAGCATCGGCCTGGTCTCCCACCTCAAATACTCGGTCAGCAACTGTGCGGACTCGACGCCCGCCTGCCCTGCCAAGTGGCCCAGCGCCGCCAAGCGACGCACGGGGCTGCGGCTGAACAACCCCCGGCGACTCCGACGAATCTGCATGCTCCAGACGACTACACCCGCCACAAGTCCCGTGACGAAGGCCGTCGCGACCAGGCGGCCGCCGCGACCCAGTCGGCTCACATCGCCCTCCGCGCCGCCAGCGCCTGCGCGATCGAGGCGCCGTCCGCGTACTCCAGGTCGCCGCCGATCGGCAGGCCGCGCGCGATACGAGTCACCGGCACCGCCGATGTGGCCAACTCGCGATGGATCAGCACCGCGGTTGCCTCGCCTTCCACGCTGGGATTGGTGGCCACGATCACCTCGCGAACGGCGCCCTTGGACACGCGCCCCACAAGCGCGTCCATGGTGAGATCGTCCGGGCCGACACCGTCCAGCGGCGCCAATCGGCCGCCCAGGACGTGGTAGACGCCGCGGAATTCACCCGCCCGCTCGATGGCGCCGATGTCCGCCGGCTCTTCCACCACGCACAGCACCGACTGGTCGCGGCGCGGATCACGACAGATGGCGCAGACCGCGTCTTCGGTGAGGTTGAAACAGCGCTCGCACGTCCGGACGTTCTCGCTCAGCGTGAGCAGGGACTGCGCCAACCGACGCGTCTGCTCCGGCGGCTGCTTCAGCAGGTGATACGTCAGTCGCATCGCCGTCTTCCGCCCGATCCCGGGCAGCTTGGACAGCTCGGTCGCCAGGTCGTCGATCGCGGCCACGATCTAGAACGGCAGCTTGAAAGGCAGGTTCATGCCGCCAGCCAATCGCGAAGTCTGCTCCTGCGCCTGTTCCTGCGCTTTCCGTTGCGCCTCGCCAACGGCCACCGCTATAAGGTCTTCGAGCATTTCGGTGTCGGCCGGGTTGACCACAGACGCATCCAGCTTCACGCGCTTCAGCATGCCCTGCCCGTTCACCTCCGCGGTCACCATGCCACCGCCCGCTGAACCGGTGATGGTCATCAGCTCGAGTTCTTCCTGGATCTTCTTGAGCTGCCCCTGCATGTCCTGAGCCTGCTGCAAGAGCTTCATGATATCACGCATTCTGGGGCTGCCTTTTGGGTGCTGGAACTGTGTAACCTAATGCCCTGAAACGGGTTATGCTAGGTGTCCCGGTCGTCCATTTCCAGGTCCAGAATCTCGATTGCTGCGTCCAGCGACGCGTCCTTCTTCCGCAGCGCGTTGAGGCGTTCGGACTTCACCATCGCGTCAGTCATGCGTTTGGGCCGCTCCTGAGGCTCGCCACGGGGCTTGGGTGTCACTTCCTCGCGGTATAGCCGCAACCCGTGCGTGCCCTCAAACCACTCCCCCAGGATGGCCAGAACGTCGTCCTTGGCCTGCTCGATGGCCTTGGCGTGGAAGTCATTCGGCTCGTCCAACTCAATGGTGAGGTCGCCCTTGGCGGTGATCGCCACGGGGGACGAGGCCTCCAGGGCTGCTGCCAGCAGGGCCTTTCCGGTGCCGCGTACGCGCGTCACAAGGTCGTCCCAGCGACCGGTGACCGCGTTGATGTCGGCTCGTATTCTCGCCTGAACCGGACCCCTGGGAGGCGCCTCCGTTGACGCAGGCGCGGCGCGCACCGGCGAATCAGGCGGCGCCGCGAGCGTTGGTGTCGGCCTGCCGCGAGGTGAACCGCCAAGCGCCTTCAGCATGTCTTCGACGGCAGCCGTGCGGTCCATCAGCGCAAAGCGCACCAACATCGTCTCCACCAGCAACTGCTGCTGGCTGCTGCGCTTGAAGCGCAGTTCGCTGTCGCCCATCACGCCGAGCATCCGAAGCAGGTCAGCGGCGCCAATCCGTCCGCGCCGGGCACCCAGTTCCTTGCGTGCGTGATCCGAGACGTCGGTCGCGTCGCCGCCAAGGTTCACCGCGAGCTGACCCCGCAGCATGTCGCCGAGGCCAGCCAGGAACTGGCCGAAGTCGACACCCGCATCGGCCAGCTTGCCGACGAACGGGAACACATCCGCGGCCCGGCGTTCGGCGATGAGGTCCAGCAACACCAGATACTCGTCTTCCGGCACCAGACCCAGCGCGTCACGGACGCGTGCAGCGGTGAGCACTCCGTCGCCCATCGCCAGCACCTGATCGGTGAGGCTCAGCGCGTCGCGCATCGATCCGTCTGCGGCGCGCGAGATCATCGTCAGTGACTCGGGCTCCGACTTCACCTGCTCAAGGCCGAGGACCGTTTCCAGGCGTGCGCGAATCTCCGCCGGGCCGATGCGCTTGAAGTCGAAACGCTGCAGTCTGCTCAGAACCGGCGCCGCGGCCTGCGCGATTTTGTGCGGCTCGGTGGTGGCGAAAACGAAGACAACGCGCGGCGGCGGTTCCTCGAGAATCTTGAGCAGCGCGTTCCACGCCTCGCGCGTGAGCATGTGCGCTTCGTCCACGATGTACACCTTGTAGCGCTCGTCGCCCGACGGCGCGTACATGGCCCGTTCGCGCAGGTCACGTGCGTCGTCCACGCCGCGGTTGGAGGCTGCATCGATTTCCACCACGTCGAGCGAGGTCGAACCGGCCCAGATGCGCGAGCAGGACGAGCAGTCGCCGCACGGCTCGCCGCCGGGCGAGCCCTTCTCGCAGTTGAGCGCCATGGCCAGGACACGGGCCAGTGTTGTCTTTCCAACTCCCCTTGGACCGGCGAGGAGATAGCCGTGTGCAACCCGACCGGCAGCGATGGCCCCTCGCAGCGTGTTGGAGACGTGAGTCTGCACAGCGACGTCCGCGAACGTGCGGGGACGGTATTTGCGGGCAAGGGCAATCATTTGGAGAAGGTACGGATACCCTGTATCGGGGCGCGAGTAACCAAAAGCCGTAGGCCGGGAGGGCCGTATGTGATGAGCGGGTACCTCAGCACCGGCTCGGCAACCGAGCGGTTACCAGTCAGTTGCCGGGGTACCAGCTGAGAACTTACGGCTCTCCCAGCCTACAGCTGGGGTGGCTGTTCAAGAGGAGAGAGTATCCCAGATCCACGAAGCGACGGCGGACTCTCATGCCGCTGCTACCTTTCGGTCCTGACGGAGTTAGGGAGCTGACGCCCTCCGGGACCTGGGACTCTCAAAGCTAATATCCCCGGTCGTTGCACCGCCTGAAGGGCCGGCCCACTCCCCGTAGGCGAGGTGCACCATTCGAAGCCGGGGCCCACTGGCAGAGCCACGCGTTCACTGATCAGAGGGTTTGAAGTCGCCGCGTACGCCTGAGTTCGTACACCTGCCCCACCTCGCCCCCGATCAGGAATAT
>ERZ1292623.1308-Hain-H51-01um-R1-1308-length-24222-cov-6_pt1 | contig 24222 bp, 24 predicted proteins | sample MGYA00564398_ERZ1292623 | MGnify/ENA primary metagenome ERZ1292623 (study PRJEB36523, sample SAMEA6512633) | groundwater metagenome | collected 2019-01-07 | study: AquaDiva: Metagenomics assemblies of 32 groundwater samples | reverse complement strand
GCTGGTTTTCCAGCTGCCCGAACTGCTGGGGCGACTGGATGGCCCATTTAACTTATACCAGCTCGTTTGCTTTTGCACATAATTGGCCGCTGCAGCTGCCGGTGTTTGTAGGCCATAAGTTTACTTACCCATTTGTGATTGATCTGATTTCAGCCGGCTTAGTTAAATTGGGTTTAAATTTACCTACTAGCTTGGTTTGGCCGGGACTGATTTTATCACTGGTTTTAACCTATTTAATTTATTTATTGGCAAAAACTTTAACCGGGAACAGATTGGCGGCTATTTTTACTACCTTACTGTTTTTATTTAATAACGGTTGGGTGAAAGATACCCGCTGGTTAAATTTTATTACCAGCCAAATTATTCCCCAGCGCGGTCAGTTACTGGGTTTAAGTTTATCAATCATAGTTTATTTATTGCTGTGGAGGAAAAAAATTGTCCCGGCCGGGATTGTAGCCGGATTATTGCCGCTAATGCACGCGCATTCTTATTTAGTAACTATGATGATTGGCGGCTGGTATGGCTGGAAATTTATTTTACCGGCATTAGTGTTGGGCCTACCGCAAATTGCCTATGTTTACGGTTTTAGCGGCGGCAAAGGATTTATTCACTGGGACATGGGCTGGCTAAAGGTTTGGTGGCAGTTAGGGCCAATAATACCGGTACTGATTTGGGGACTGTTTAAGGCGCCGAAAAAATTAAAAAGATTTTTTTGGCCATTTTGGTTAGTTTTTCTAATCGGTAATTTTTTTCGCTTTCAACCATATGATTGGGATAATACGAAATTATTTTTGCACTGGTATTTAATTGCCAGCATCGGGGCAGGTTTGGCGCTCTCTAAGCGACCGCTAATTGGTTTGGCAATACTTTTAATCTTGATTTTCCCAGGAGTGCGCGCGGTAGCTAAAATTTATCAGGAAACAAATAAATACCAATTTTTTAATAATCAACAATTGGCGGCGGCAGAGAAAGCCAGGCAAATTCTCCCGGCAAAAGCGGTGGTGATCACGGCCTCAAATCACAACCACTGGCTAGCGGCTTTAACTGGCAGGCAAATAGTCATGGGCTACCCGGGCTGGCTGTGGAGCTATGGAATTGATTACAGCCAAAGGCAGAACGATATCGATAAAATTTATCAGGGAAATTTTGGAGAAACTTATGGGGCGGATTACTTAGTCATCGGGCCGGACGAACGGCAACAGTGGCCAAATTTAAACGAAGCTTATTTTAAAGCCAACTTTCCTTTAGTTTTGGAGACGGGTGAATACCAGGTTTTTAAACTTAAATAAGCTAAGGCAATAATCAGTAAGTTGCGCAGCAACAATAAATAATAAACCCAATAACTGCGATTTTGCTGATAAAATTCCTCCAAAAGCCAGGTGTAATAAACCGGATAAACCAGTTGATTTAAAATGGCAATGCCAAAAGCGAGCAACCAAACTAAACGGCTGGTTTTAACAAACGGCAATAAAGACAGGAACCACCAGGCATATTGCGGATTTAAATTTTTGGAAAAAACTAAAAAAACCAGCATTAAACTAAAAATAACTCCCCAGTCAAATCGCTTGAATAACTGCTGCTGCCAGAGAGAAAGATAAATAACAGCCACCGGTAAAACCCATAGCCGGTTAAATAAAGCAGCCGGGCCGGGAATCGCCCAAATTCCGTAACCGGAAATTAATCCGGGGGCTTGACCGGTAGTTAAGAGCGACCAAGCAGTTAAGAAAGAGCCGGGAATACTTTCAATGCTGATGGATTTTAAATTATGAAAATTTAAGGCAGTGAGAATTTGCTGATAGTCGCCACCTAAAGCAAAAAAGGCTAAGGTTGATAAAATAATCGCCTCAAAAAAATAAATCAACAATCCGACGATCGATTTTAAGGCTTTTTTTTGCCATAAAATTAATAATAAATAAGGCAAGAAAATAACAGGATAAACTTTAATGGCTGATGCTAAACCCAGGAAAAAACCGGACAAACCAATTTTTTCCCGGCTAAAAAATAATAAACTAATAATTAAAGTTAGGGTGGCCAAAGCATCAAAGCGAAACAAAAGAATCGGGCCAAAACAAGCGAGCAGGAAAATAAACTTGGGTAAGCGATTAACCGGAGCGTAATTTTTAACCAGAATTAAATGGCCAATAACGACAACCAAGTTGATGATTAAGGCGGCGGGTAAATAATTGGCATAGCTAAACCAACCAGTTGGAATTAACCAAGTCGGGATAAATAAATAAAGTAAAGTGGCGGGTAAAAATTCACTCCCCTCCAGGCCGGCGAAGGAACGATGGGCAAACCAATACTGCATCCGCTCAAACCAAACCCAGATGTCCACCTGAAGATGTTGATTCCATAATGGGGTTCGGGCTTGCCAAAAGATAAAACCAAGCGTCAAAATAGTAAAGATGAGAATTTTATTATTAATCAGTATTTTAAGTTTGGGCATTTGGTTAAGATTATATCATTTGGATATTAGTCCGCCGGGGCTGTATGCCGATGAAACGTCGATTATTTATAATGCCTATTCAATATTGAAAACCGGGAAAGATGAGTATGGTGTCGCTTGGCCGTTATTTTTTAGAGCATTCGGAGAATATAAAAACCCGGTGTTTATTTATTCACTAATCCCCCTGATTAAAATTTTCGGATTGGAACCAATTGCGATCAGGGTTGGGGCTGCGCTCTGGGGCAGTTTGGCATTGCCATTGATGTATATTTTTGCCAAACAAGTGTCAAAAAATAAGACGGTGGCCTTATTGGCAACGTTGATTTTAAGTTTAATGCCCTGGCAATTGCATTACAGCCGGATCGGGTTTGAGGCGATTAGCTTTAGTACTTTATTTTTGGGTTGCTGGGTGGCATATTTGTGGTGGCGGGAAAGCAAACAACCGCTGATTGCCATGGCCTGGGGAACTATGCTGGGACTAAGCTGGTACAGTTACACGACCGCCAGGTTGTGGATGATTTTGTTGTGGTTATTAACAGTAATAATCGATTGGCAGCAGTTTAAGAAACACAAGCTGGATTTGGTTTTGAGCGGGCTGGCTTTTGGGATTATGCTGCTGCCGCTGATTCCCTGGCAACAAAAATATCCGGGAAGTTTAACCGCCAGGTTTAATCAAATTTCGATTTTTAATGACAAGCCTAGTTTTAAGGTAATCCTGGAAAGGGCGGGGGAAACTTATTTAGGACACTGGCAGCCGAAATGGTTATTTGGTAAGGGAGATACAACGCTAAGGCATAGCAGCGGAGTGAGTTCTGAAATGCTCGCGGTTTGGAGCCCATTTTTCTTAAGCGGCTTGGTTTTTAGTTTAATAAAATTTAGAAAAAAACCAATCTGGCAGTTAATTTTCTTAATGATCGGCTTGTTTCCTCTGGCGGCCTGCTTGACTCAAACCAGCCCGATTGCCACGAGAACCATCCAGGCAGTGCCGTTTTTTAGTTTAATCATTGCCATGGGAGTATTTTGTTGGCGGAAGAAATTTATTTTAATCATATTTTTATTAATCACCGGGGTTGAGTTTAGCAATTATTATTACAATTTACTGACAGAATATCCCCGGAAGGTTTGGCTGCCAAGGCATGGTTTTGACGCTAATTTGGGGCCGGCAATTAAAGCGGCCGGGACTGACTTTTGTTTTTCAGACAAAGTTGATCAGGGTTATATTCAGGGATTATTTTTTACCCAAAGCGACCCAAAGTTATGGCAGACAGACCACAAGGCTAATTTTAAAATCGTGAAGGCAGGGGCGGCTAAAACAGAATGCCCGGGGAAAATTTTTATCGGCATGGAAAAAGAGTGCTTAAACCCCGAAGGCCAAGTAACGGCCAATTTTGGAACTGACTATTGCTTGATTCTGGAAAATTAAATCATTGATGTACTGATGAACTGTTTGCCAGTTATTGTTGACCGGCAAAAGCACCCACTGGCCATAAAGAGTGTCGGGCGGATGGTAAAGCAAGGGAGGAATTTCTTCCGACTCACTCCCCTGGTCCACAATACCGGTGCGAATTTGACTGCGGTCCAGGCGCATTAAGAGCTTGAAAAAGTCAGGGTAGGCGTTGACGGGAATATCAGATTGGACGGAATCAGCCACAACGGTTTTTAAGCGGCTTAATTTAGCAGGGTTTAATAAAACTTTAGTGGAGAGCAGTTGATTTTTAAAGGCTAAAATAACCAGCTGTTGGCGCTGGGCCCGGGCAAAGTCCGTACCTTCTTCGTTTTCGGCATGGCGGGAGCGGACATATTTTAAGACAGTTGCTCCATCTAAACGCTGGTGGCCGGCAATAAAATGAATGGTTTCATAACGAGCCGATGCCGGTTCGGCCGTTTCCTTTCCCGGAATCGGATATTCTTTGTCAGTAAATTCACGCGGAATATTAATTTCCAAACCGCCCAAAACATCAATCGCTTGGGCAAAACCGGAAAAATCCAAAACAGCGGCGTAGTGAATCGGCTGATTGGTAATCTCCGAAACTGCGGCTTTAGCCAAAGTTATACCACCGCCTGGTTGAGCCAACTGCCCAAAATGATAAGCGGTATTTAATTTAGCTTTTAAAGATTCGACCCAAATATCCCGGGGTAAAGAAATTAAAACCGTATCGCCGGTTAATAAATTTAAAGAAACAAACATCAGGCTGTCAGTTAAATCTGCGCCGGGATGCCCGCCGCCGGCCATACCTAAAAGCAAAACATTTACCCGGTCACGGGAAGAATTAATTTGGGTAATTGCCGGATTAATCACTGAAACAAATTTAAACAAGGGTTTTAATCGATAAAAAAACCAAACCAAAAACAAAATCGCCAGGCCGATTAAGAGCAAATAAATTATCGGGCGCAAAAAAAGCAAGGCTTGGTAAAAACGGCGTTTGAGCACTGCCTGAATCATTGTTATGATTCTAACATGGACAATTTTTGGAACCAAGATTTAAATCCGGAGCAACAGGCGGCAGTCACCCACGGCAAAGGGCCAGTGCTGATTTTGGCCGGGGCCGGGTCAGGCAAAACCAGGGCCTTAACTTACCGGACGGCATACTTAATTAAAGAAAAAGGGGTGAGTCCGGATAAAATTTTATTGGTGACGTTTACCAATAAAGCGGCCAAAGAAATGCAAACCAGGATTAAACAACTGGTGGGCGGCGGGCAGATGCCTTTGTCCGGCACGTTTCACTCGCTGGGAGCAAAACTATTGCGGGCCGATGGAGAAACAATCGGAGTCAGCCAAAAATTTTTAATTTACGATGAAGCCGACAGCCTAGATACCATTAAAAAAGCCATTACCCAATTAAATTTTGACCCGAAGCTGGTGAAGCCGGCGGCGGTTAAAGCGGTAATTTCCCAGGCAAAAAATGAATTAATCGGCTGGCAGGAATACCGACAGTTTTGCCGGGGCGAATGGCAGGAGAAAACGGCAATAATTTTCCAGGAATACCAAAGATTATTAAAACTTTATCAAGCTTTGGATTTTGACGATTTATTAACCGAATCGGTAAGACTGCTAAAAAATAATCCGGCAATTTTAAACCAGTACCGGGAGAAGTGGGAATATATTTTGGTGGATGAATACCAAGACACAAACCGGGCCCAATACGAACTAACTAAAATGCTGGCGAGTAAGTGGCGGAATTTATGCGCCGTAGGAGATTTCAGCCAGTCGATTTACTCCTGGCGCGGGGCAGACCTTAGAAACTTAAATAATTTAAAAACCGATTACCCTGATTTAAAAACAATTAATTTGGAACAAAATTACCGGTCAACAGAAAATATTTTAGACGCGGCCAATAAAGTCATCAGCAAAAATACGATGCACCCGATCCTGACGCTGTGGACTAAGGCGGGCAAAGGAGAAAAAGTTAAAATTTTAGGAGTAAGGGATGAAAAACAAGAAGCGGAAATAATTACCAATATTATTAAAAAGGGTGACGAGGCCTTGAGCGATTTTGCAATTTTGTACCGGACGAACGCGCAATCGCGGGTGGTGGAGGAGGCGTTAATTAAAGCGCAAATCCCTTACATATTGGTCGGCGGAACCAGATTTTATTCGAGGAAAGAAGTTAAAGACTGTTTGGCTTATTTGCGGTTTTTGGCTAACGGAAAAGACGCCATCAGCTATCAAAGAATGGCCAATGTGGGTAAAAAACGGTTGGATAAATTTTTAGACTGGCAAAATAAACATCAAGAAAAAATTGAGTCAATGACAACAAAGGAAATACTTAACGAAACATTAAAGGCGACTGATTACCTGGCTTTATTTGATGAAAAAGACGAACAGGATTTGATGAGAATTGAAAATATTAAGGAATTAAATTCCGTGGCAGAGGAATTTAATAATTTAGAGGAATTTTTAGAAAATGTGGCGTTGGTAGAAGCCAGCGAGCTGGCTAACCGAAGGAGGAAAATTAAAGATGCGGTTACGCTCATGACCCTACACGCCTCTAAGGGTTTGGAGTTTAAAGTGGTGTTCATGGTGGGGATGGAAGAGGGCCTTTTCCCCCACGCGCGATCGATTATGGACCGGGCGGAATTGGAAGAAGAAAGAAGATTATGCTATGTAGGCATGACCCGCGCTAAAGAAAAATTATACATGTCTTATGCCGACCGAAGATTGTACTTCGGCAGTTTTATGAGCAATGGGGTCAGCCGGTTTTTAGGCGACATCGACGAAAATTTGCTAGAATTAATCCATGTTGGTTAGAGATGTCACGGCCACGGATAAAGAATTATTCAACCGGGCGGCCACTCACCCACTGCAAAGCTATGAATGGGGCGAGTTTCGCCAGGCCACCGGAGTGGAAGTAATCAGAAAAGGGATTTTTGAGGGGAAAAAATTAATTACTCCGGTTCAAGTAACGATTCACCGGACGCCGAAATTAAACTGGAATATCGGTTATTTCCCCAAAGGACCGATGCCGGACGAAAACCAGTTAAACGCATTAAAGCAAATCGGGAAAGAAAATAATTGCGTCATGATCAAACTGGAGCCAAACGTCAACGCGCTGGTTAATAATCCGGAAAAACCAAACCAAACCTGGAAAGCAATCGGTTTATTTTTAAGAAAAAGGGGCTGCTTCCCGGGACGGCCGCTTTTTACCAAACACACTTTTATTCTTAATTTAAAAAACGACGAAGAACAATTATTGGCTAAAATGCAGCCAAAAACCAGGTATAACCTGCGTTTAGCGGAGAAAAAAGGGGTTAAAATTGTCCGGGATAATTCGGACGCTAATTTTAAGTGGTTTGTAAAATTACTGTTTGAAGAAACATTAATCAGGCAAGGATTTTATGCTCATAATCCGGAGTATTTTCAAAAACTGTGGTCAATTTTAAAACCGGCAGGCATGGCCCATTTGATGCGGGCGGAATATAACGGCCAACCGCTGGCGGTATATATGGTGTTTATTTTTAACGGAAAAATTTATTACCCTTACGGTGCGTCATCGCGAGAACACAAAGAGTTAATGGCGCCGAATTTGCTGATGTGGGAAATTATTAAGCTGGGCAAAAAAATGGACTGCGAGAGTTTGGATATGTGGGGAGCCTTGGGGCCAAAGCCAAAGCCAAATGATCCCTGGTATGGCTTTCACCGCTTTAAGCAAGGCTATGGCGGAGATTTAACCGAATCGCTCGGAACTTATGACTTGGTGTTGGACCTGTTCCGCTACCCGCTTTACCGGGTGGCCGAACAATTAAGATGGACAGGATTAAAATTAAAAACTAAAATAAAAATATAAGGAAGGAGGAAAAATGTTAATCAAAGCTACTATTAATGGTCCATTTGAAGTAACCGGGCCGGCAAAAATTGAAGATGCCGGCGGCCAAGTTAAAGAGTTAAAGGACGGAGAAAAAGCTTGGCTGTGCCGTTGCGGAGCGTCAAAAAATAAACCTTTTTGCGACGGCGCGCACGCTAAAATCGGATTCAAGGCAGATAAGTAATGATTGTAGCTTTGGAAAATATCCGGAGCTTGTGGAATATCGGGGCGATTTTACGGACAGCAGAGTTTTTTGGAATTAAAGAAGTGTGGTTGGTGGGTTATACCGGCCGGGAACTGGCTGGGTGGGATGAGCTGCATCATAAAATCGGGAAAACCGCTTTGGGAGCAGAAAAAAATTTAAAAATTAAGTTTTTAAGAGATTCACTTCAATTAATTAAACTGGCAAAAGAAAAAAAGAAAGTCTTGGTAGCGATTGAACAGGATAAGCAGGCCATAGATCTAAGAGAATGGCAGGCAAAAGAAAATTCTGTTCTTGTGCTGGGGAGTGAAACCGAAGGCGTGTCAAAAGAAATTTTAGGGGCGGCGGAACAAATTGTGGAAATCCCTAGATTGGGAAAAAAGAATTCGTTAAACGTGGCCACCGTAGCGGGAATTGTTTTGGCTAAAGTAAGTTTATTTAACTAATTTCAGTTGTTCGGTTTGAATTTGAGGGAGGCCGGCGGGCCAACAGTGGTGGAGGTATTCACAGTCAACACAGGTACGGTAATCAGTAATGCGGTCAAATTTTAAGGCGCGGATGTCTTTCATTACTGATCGAATGGTTTCTTTGAGTTCGTTAACCTGGTCATCGGTAATTAAAAACTTTTCGCGCTTAAATCTGCCGGATTTTTTGTTCGGCTCGACAAAATCCAGCATCGCTTCCTGGACAGTTAGCGGAAAACTTTTATCCAAATCAGCTAATAATTTGTAAAAAACCAGCTGGCGGAAATAATCTTTATTGGCTTCCTTAGTAACCCCTAAAATTTGATTGCGGGTTTTGGCAGCACCGGTTTTATAGTCGACCACCCGGACGGTTTTGTCACTTTGATCAATTAAATCAATCCTGTCCATTTTGCCGGTTAAGGGAATGTCATCTAAAAAGGCTTTCGACCAACCAAAACCAAAAAAGCGTTCCACAAAAATTGGTTTTCTAAATTCGTCGTGATAACAATCATAGTAAGCAGTTAAAATCCGGCGGCCTTGTTTAAGGCGATCGGCAAAAGCTGAAGCAAGAAGCGATTCTTTTTTAAGAGCAGCTTCAAATTGGCTTAGTAAAAATTCTTTACCTTTATAAAAATGCTCCATGGCTTTATGGACGGCTGAACCAAAAGCAAAATAATCAGCCTTCGCCCGCGGTACCCGGACTAAAACATTTAATTTAAATTTATACGGGCAGGTTAAATAAGTGTTTAAGGCGGTCGCGGAAAGGCGGAATTCGTTAACCAAGGCGCTAAGCCAAACGGTTTCGGCAATCGTAGGAATGGGCTGGCGGGGCGGCTCTAAAAATTGCTGCAAAACTTTTTTGGCTTCTCCGGCCAGACGGGGTTCAATTAGGGTTTGATATTTTACCGGAATTTCGGTTAAAAACATGGTTGGGACGACTTCTTTTAAATAATTACCGGTTAAATAACGTTCAGAATAAGTCAAATAAACCTGTTTTTTTGCCCGGGTTAAGGCGACGTAAAATAAGCGGCGTTCGTCTTCATTCTTTTCTTTTTTGGCCAGATCGGTGTTGGTTAAAATGCTTCCGGGAAGTTTAATTAAATCGCGAACTGTGTTATTCCCCCATTTTCCGTCAACGGCTTTAACAATAAAAACATGCTCCCATTCTTTACCTTTGGCTTTGTGAACCGTGGATAAACTCACTGCCTGGGATTTTATATCCAAATCCTGCTCGCTGATGGTTAAATGATTGATAGTCATCAAGTCGATGGCGGTTAAAAATTTAGCTAAATTAAGCTGATGATCGGCAGCATTTAAGCGCTTAATTTCACTAAATAAAGAATTGACCCGATTTAATAAGCTAACGTTGTCCGGCCGGGATAAAACCCAATCTAAAAAACCGGACTGTTTAATTAGTTTTTCAAAAAACTGAGAGAAATTAATTTGACTGTCTAATTGCTGCCAAAGTGTAAGCTGGCCTAAAAAGGCGATAAATGGCTCTTCCGCCTCCCCGTTTAAAATTAAATCCACCATGGATTGCTTGATTTTACTTGCCTGGCGGGCAAGTTTTAAAACAGCTAAGGGGTCCAATTTTGACCAGGGATAATGCATCAAGGTAAACAAATCAATATCTTCTAAATTTTGCGAGGATAAATTAATGGCTTTTAATAAAGTTAAGAGTTGATTAATCACAGGATCGGTTAAAACATCGGCACCGCCTTCAATTTCTACCGGAATCCCCAGCTTAACTAACATTTGACCGAAAGCGGCGGCATCGTAATTGTGGCGGTAAAGCACACTGATGGTTTCAGGCTTTACTCCTTGATCAATTAATTTTTTAATTTTTTCGGCAACAATATATGCTTCAACTGTTTCTGACGGCAGTTTAATTACTTGAAGCTGGCTGGTCTTTAGTCCGACTTGGGCTTTAAGCTTGGCTTTAGCCGTGGAAACAATATCTTCGATTTTTAATTTGTTTTTTTGAATTAAAGCAAAACTCGAGTCCAAAATTAATTGGTGGGAACGGTAGTTTTGTTCCAGGGTGATAATTTTGGCGTGCGGATAGGTTTTAGTAAAACCAATAAAGTTCTCCAGGGAAGCACCCTGAAAACGGTAAATGGATTGATTGGGATCGCCGACGACAAAAACATTAGCCTCCTGGCCCCAAAAACCGGCCAGTAAATTGATAACCTGATTTTGGCTGGAATTAGTGTCCTGATACTCATCAATTAAGAAATACTGCAGGCGTTCCTGATAAGTTCGCAGCAAGGTTTCATCGCGGGTGAAAGCTTCCACAACAAAATTAATCATGTCCTCGAAATCATAACGGCCGCGGGCAGTAAGAGCTTTTTGGTAGAGAGTATAAATTTGCTGCAGTTCCTGGTTTTTATTTAATAAATATTGGTCGGCTTTGGTTTTAGCTTCTAAGGGTAATAATTTTTTTAAAGCGATTGGAGTAATTCCTTCGCGCTTTAACTCCTGGATGGCTTTAATTAAAGCAGCGGTGTAATAGTGCGGTTGATTAACGGGCTTTAAATAATCAAATTGGTGAGAATCGAAAATTTCGTGAAAGATTTCTACCCGCTCCAATTCGGCTAATGGTTCAGTAGCGGTTAGATCAAACCGGTCGGGAAATTCCTGAATTACCTGGGAACAAAAAGCATGAAAGGTGGAAATATTGACATAATAGGCAGTCGCGCCAATGGTGGTGATTAAGCGTTCGCGCATGGATTTGGCGCCGGATTCGGTAAAAGTTAAAGCTAAAATCGAGTCAGGGGCAGTGTCGGTTTGCTTTAAAATATTGGCAATGCGTTCGGCAATAATCTGGGTTTTACCGGTGCCGGGGCCGGCAATGACCATCACCGGGCCGTCAATGGTATCGACGGCCAGTTGTTGCGCGGGATTAAGTTTCATGAAAGCTCTTTATAAAACATTATTTCGTCAATACATTTGCCTTTATATAAAACTGCCTTAGGATGTAAACCATACTGTTTGAAACCAAGTTTTTTATAAAAATTAATTCCAATTTCATTATTTACAAAACAGTTGAGAACGACCTGTTGAATTCCCAACTTTTCTTTGGCTAATTGAATCGTTTTTTGGGCTAATTTATATCCTATTCCTTGTCCGCGACATTCTTTTAATAAAACAATGCCAAAAGAACCGATGTGTGTCTGTCGTTTCCCCAGTTTTTCAATATCACAACCACCAAGATATTTTTTACCGACAAAAACACCAATTTTTACTAAATTTTTTTGTTTTGATTTTTTAATTTGATTTTGGATAAAATCTTTTACTTCCTTACTAGTAAGCGGTTCATTAGGATTCATCGTTACAAAAGTATCTTCGGCTTCAATTTCTTTGACCCAACGATAAACTGAGTTTAAATCAAAAGACTTGAGTTGACGGAAAATAACAGGTTTCATAAAATATTAAAACTTATACATCTTGGCGTTCAACTTAATAAAATCTTTATCAAAACTGATAATTTCTCCTTTATTTTGACTTAAAAAAAACAAATAGGCGTCGACAAAGCTCACATTTTTTTGCCATATAATTTTAAAAACAGCAAATAAGTCTCTTTTTTTCATTTCCAAAATTTTGACGCCTTTCAGACTAAAAAGATCAATTAGCCCTTGTAAATATTTCACTCTTTTAATTTTATAAACCCGTTCAATCGTCCAAATCGTCTCATTAATCACTAAAATACTTAGCTGTACCCCTATTTTCCCAGCTTCTATCTGTTTAAAAATTTTCTTGGCTTTAATAAAATTTTCACCCTGTTGCCTGATTACAAAATCTAAAATAACATTGGTGTCTAAATAAAGTTTATTCATCGGCTATTTCTTTGGCGGCAATGTCTCCGGCAATTCTGATGGCTTTTTGGGTAGGTATTTTAAGTATTGATTTAGACACCAAATGATTCAGGCTACCGGCCAAACGATCGACCACACTGCCTTTTTGAGGCTTAGCCACCAAGTTTTTACCCTCAATCGTTAAAAATAATCTGTCTTTTTTATCCACCCCCAACTGATCCAGCATAACCATGGGGATAGTGATTTGGCGCTGGGAAGAAATAGTTACTAGTTGCATATACTTTAACTTTACTAAATCACTTTACTTTTGTCAAGTTGCTTTACTTCTGAAGATTCTATTTGACGGGAGGAATCGAGCTTTTGGCCTAAAAGAGAAAAGTTTTTGGCGACGTGGCTAAATTGGTTATAGGCATTATTAATGTGCTTGCCTAAAACATCCAACACCCCGCTGGTTTTTTGATAATCTTTTTGCACCGCCCGCAATAGTCTAAAAATTTCCCGGGTTTTAGTTTCGATTTTTTGGCCCTCAAACGATAATAGTAGGCTTTGTAAAACCAAATATAGAGTATTAGGAGAGACCGGATAAATCCGCTGAGATTTGGCGTATTCTAAGAGCTCCGGGGTACCGGCAATCTCGTGGTAAACCGCTTCGGACGGAATATACATAATCGCCAAGTCCAAAGTGCCTTCTTCGGGCAGGATATATTTTTTAGCAATCGCCTCGATATGCTTTTTAACGTCCCGGCTAAACTCGCGCTTCGCTTCGCTACGCTCAGCGCGAGTGCCTGCAGTAGTCATTTTGCGAAAATTTTCCAAGGGAAACTTGGAATCGATCGGCAAAATCCCGGCACTGGTAGTAATGGCGGCATCGACTTTATCGCCGGACCTAAAAGCATACTGCAAGTGGAAGCTACCTTTAGGAAATGATTGGGCAATTAAATCTTTTAAAACCTGCTCGCCAATATTGCCCCGCAGTTTGGGCGATTGTAGAAAAACCTGTAAGTCTCGCATCGACTGACCAAGCTCATTCATTTGGCCAACTTCTTTGGCGACCTGGTTAATGTAGCGGGCGGCATTATCCAGCCGGTCATTTAAAGTTTGGCTGGAGCGCTGCATGGCGCCGGTAAGCGCCGGAGATAATTTTTGTAAATTATCGATCACCTTTAATAAATTGTCATCGGGCTTAATCTCTGTTTGAAATTTCTTTAAACGATAGTTTAGCCAAATGGCTAAAACAATTAAAATAAAAATCAAGGCGGCAAAGAAAAAAAGCTCTGGAGTCATAAGTAATTAAATTGTAACATAGACTCATGATCTTAATTATGGTGCTGTGGTTGGTATTGGGGCTGATGATTTATAGCGTTGATCCGATTCTGGTTAAAGATATCATTGTGCCGGGACTGTATCTGCCGTTTTGGTTAATATTTTTCCCGGCCGGCTGGCTCACTTTAGCACTACTTTTCGGCAACACAAAAAGAGCATTTATTATCACCGTTGGTTTAATCGCAATAATGATTTTGAGAATTTATGATTTGGGGAATGTTTTGAATATAATTTTGGTGGCCGGGATCACGATCGCAATTGACAGAAGCCAGTTTAATTAGTTAAATTAGATTAAAGATGCAGATTTCTAAAAAAGGAATTCCTCAAAAAACCGAGGCGAAAATATTTCAAAGCCTATATCAGGTATTAGCCGATCTAAAAAAACCGGAAGAGGTGGCCAGTTTTTTAGAAGAAGTGCTGTCAGAAACAGAAAGAACGGTGTTGGCTAAACGATTGGCAATCGCCTACTGGTTAAATAAAAATAAGTCATACGATAAAATCCGGCAGGAATTAAAGGTGTCGTCGGCAACGGTGGCCAATGTGCAAAAATGGCTGGAAAAAAGCGGGGACGGTTTAAAGCTGGCGTTAAAAACAATTGACGCCGATGAATGGGCCGGAGAAATGGCGGGAAAATTGGCCACTAAGGTAAAAAGCATTTTTAAGGTAAAATAGGTTGATGCAGAAAAAGTTTTATATTACGACCACGGCGCCATACGTGAATTCTGACCCGCACATTGGTTTTGCCTTGGAGATTATTCAAGCCGACACCATTGCCCGATACCATAGGCTTTTGGGTGAAGAAGTGATTTTTGGCTTTGGGACTGATGAACACGGTTTAAAAATTTACCGAAAAGCACTGGAGGAAAAGTTAACCCCGCAAAAATACTGCGATCAATCTGTTGGCACCTGGAATGATTTAAAACAAGCGCTTAATTTAAGCTACACCCACTTTATCCGCACGACTGATAAACACCATTTGGAAGCCGCCCAAGAACTGTGGCGAAGATGCCTCAAAAAAGGTGATATCTACAAAAAAACCTATAAAAGCAAATACTGTGTTGGCTGTGAATTGGAAAAAACTGATTCAGAGTTGGAAAATGGCCGTTGCCCGATTCACCCGAATATTGAAATTGAATTGATCGAGGAAGAAAATTATTTTTTTAAGTTCAGTAAATACCAAAAACCGCTTGTGGAATTCTATGAAAAAAATCCTGACTTTGTTGTTCCAAGGTCAAAATTTCAAGAAATAAAAACATTTGTTAAAAGCGGATTACAGGATTTTAGCCTTTCCCGTTTAAAAAATAAAATGCCTTGGGGCGTACCGATTCCTGATGACCCGGAACAGGTGATGTATGTTTGGTTTGACGCGTTAACTTTTTATATTTCCAATCTTGGCTGGCCAAAGGAAGAAAAAAAATTCAAGGATTTTTGGCCGGGAATTCAGGTTGCCGGCAAAGATAATTTGCGGCAACAAACGGCAATTTGGCAGGCAATGTTAATGTCCGGAGACTTACCTAATTCAAAACAGATTTTCATCCATGGCTTTATGACCAAAGACGGCAAAAAAATCAGTAAAAGCCTGGGCAATACCGTTGACCCGGCAGAATTGGTCCGCCAATACGGCACTGATAGCGTGAGATACTTTTTGCTGGCTAAAATCCATCCTTTTAATGACAGTGATTTTACAATTCAATTATTTGAAGAAGCCTACAATGCAGACCTGGCCAATGGATTGGGGAATTTGGTGTCGAGGGTGGCCAAAATGGCGGAAAAAGAAGAATTGATGGGAATTGAAATGACTGAATTTAGTGAACCAAATGAGCTGTTTAATTATTTAAACAATTATGAATTTAACCTGGCCTTAGAAGTTTTATGGCAGGAATTCAGACAATTGGACCAAGTAATTGCTAAAGACAAGCCGTGGGAAAAAACCAGCCATGAGAAAAAGGATTTGCTGGTTGGTTATATCACCAACATTTTAAATTTAAATCATTGGCTGAAAATATTTTTACCGGAAACGGCGGAGAAAATTGAGAAAATCTTTTCCGGGAGTAAAATAAAGATAGACCAAGGCTTATTTCCAAGACTATAACCACTAAGATAATTTAAATTATTTAAGTTTGCGCTCGAATTTTTGGGAAACAGGAACAAATTTATTTGTTTGGTAAAATTGTTTTCCTATCTCATTTTTATATTGGGTCCAAACTTCAACGCTTTTAATTTTCTTTTTTTCGCACCAACGAATAAATTCTTTAACTAAGGCACTCCCGACACCTTTGCTCCGGTATTCAGGTAAAACAAACATATTTTCCAATTCGGCAGTTTTGATTGGCCGCCAAGCCCGTTTAATCCAAATCCAGCCAATTAAATAGCCAATAATTTTACCGTTGGCTTCGGCAATCCAGGCACCGGCACGCGGTTGAGTTAATGATCGAGTTAAATAGTTCTTCCCAGTTTTAGAATAAGCCCAATCAATAAGTAGTTCAGGATCGAACCGAGAATCAGATAAAAATAATTTGCGATTCAGGCTCTGAATCACAGCCAAATTTTGAGTCGTGGCCTTTTTAACAGTAAATTCCATCAATTAATTATACCGTAAGCTATAATACACTCATGTATATTGATACCCATTGCCATTTGAATTTTGCGGCGTTTGATTTGGACTGGCAAAATGTTGTCAACAAGGCCAAGGCGGCAGAGGTGGAAAAAATGATTGTGGTGGGGACGGAGATTAAGTCGAGCGAAAAGGCAATTGAAATGGCCAAATCAAATTCTAACTTGTTGGCCACAGTGGGCTTTCACCCACATCATGTCCGATCACTCATTGACCTGGCTTATGCCCGAGTGCAAATTTGCCAAATCACCGACCAGCTAAAAAAATTGGGTAAAAATAAAAAAGTGGTGGCCATCGGCGAATGCGGCCTGGATTATCATATTTACCAAGACAGCAAGTATCCGGGTGAGGCAATGAAGGTCGATGAAAAATTGAAAAATTTACAAAAGCAGATGTTCGGGATGCAAATTCAATTAGCTAAAGAGTTAAAATTGCCTTTAATTATCCACAGCCGGGATAGCCATGAGGATGTTTTAGATACTTTAGATCATTTTTGCAAACCCGCTGGCGTGGGCAAGAATGACGGCAAAATGCCAAAGGCCGTTTGGCACTGTATTTCCGGAAATAAAAAGATTTTGGAAAAAATTCTGGAAAAAGATTTTTATGTCGGTGTAGATGCCAATATTACTTACTCAACCGAAGTGCAGGCCTTGGCGAAAATAATTCCTTTGAATCGTCTTTTATTAGAAACAGACTCGCCTTATTTGACGCCGACACCAAACCGGTCGAAAAGAAATACGCCGTTGAGTGTGATTGTGATAGCGGAAATAGTGGCTAAATTAAAGAAGGTAAAACCGGAGAAAGTGGCAGAGAAAACTACAGAGAATGCAAAAAGGTTGTTTAATATCCAGTAAGGTCGCACCATATGAGGCAATGGTTAATTAATCACGAGAAAAAAGTGATCAGATTCTTGGAAATTTTACCCGGATTTATTTCCTGGTCGCTGATTATTTTTCCGATTTGGGGATCATTAATAATTCCGACTGTTGTTGCCTATTACATTATCGCGTTTGATGTTTATTGGCTTTACCGGTCGCTTTGGTCGGCCGGATTATCGCTTCTGGCCCATTTCCGGTTAAAAGCCAGCCAGCAATTTGATTGGTTAAATGAGGCTAAGTCGTTTTTAGACTGGAAAAGGGTGCACCACATTATTATTATTCCTACTTATAAAGAACCGTTATATATTTTGCAGCGAACCTTAAACGGCTTAAAAAAACAAACTTTTCCCAGAGAAAATTTAACCGTGGTGGTGTCATTTGAAGAAAGAGAGGGAAAGGCGGGCAGTGATAAGGCAAAAATTCTAACCGCAGAGTTTAAACACGTATTTAAAAATCTCTTAATCGCCTTTCACCCGGATATTCCCGGTGAAGTAAAGGGCAAATCTGCCAACACCGCTTGGGGGGCAAAAATTGCTAAACAAGAATTAATTGATAAGCAAAAAGAAAATATTAATTATGCCACGATTACTTCTAATGATGCTGATGCTTTACTACACCCGCAATATTTTTCTTACTTAACGTTTAAGTTTTTGGATGATCCCCGGCGGTTTGAAAAAATCTGGCAGTCGGCAATCCAGTTTTATAATAATATCTGGCGGTTGCCGATGATTACCCGAGCTTTTAACCGAGTTTCCAGCGTGGTGCAAACCGGTGTTTTAATGAGAAGCGATCGGTTAATCAATTTTTCCACTTATTCATTAAGTTTAAAACTGGCGGATAAAATCGGCTATTGGGATACGGATGTAATTCCGGAAGATTACCGGTTATTTTTTAAAGCTTTTTATGCCACCAAGGGCAAGGTTGAAGTTGAGCCGATTTTTTTACCGTCTTTCTGCGACGCGGCCGAATCAACCACCTGGTGGAAAACAATGAAAAATCAATACGAGCAAATCAAGCGCTGGGCCTGGGGAGTGAGCGATGACGTATACATTATTTATAAATGGCTGACTGTGCCAAATATGCCGTTCGGAGAAAAATCCATCCGCTCTTTTTATGTGGTTAAAGACCATATTTTGTGGCCGGTAAATTGGTTTGCCATCACCGTGGGGGCCAATATTCCGCCGCTTCTCAATCAGGATTTTAACCGAACCATTATCGGGAAAACTTTGCCGCAAGTATCGTCAGGAATTTTAACTTTATCGCTCGTGGCACTGCTGGCGATTATTTTTGTAGACTGGCAGGAAAAGCCCAAAGCGCCAAAGGAAATTAAATGGTGGCAAAAACTTTTCAGCCCGTTGGAGTTTGTGTTTTTGCCAGTGGTAGGCTTTTTCTTTACGGCCCTACCGGGCCTGGATGCCCACACCAGATTAATGCTCGGCAGATACATGGAATACCGGGTCACAGAAAAAGTGTAAAATAAAGTATGGGGCAAAAATTTGTTGGCTGGATAGAAAAAAACGAAGGCTTAATTTTAATCCTGTTATTAGTCGTTATTTTAAGAATTCCCGCTTTGTTTGAGCCTTATTGGTACGGGGATGAGGGAATTTATTTAACTGTGGGGCAGGCAATGACCCATGGCAGCAGGCTTTACGCTCAAATAGTGGACCATAAAACACCGATTATTTATTGGCTGGCGGAATTTACCGGCAAGTTGATTGGTTTAAAGCTAATTTTAATAACTGCAGGAGTAATATCAACTGCGTTATTTTATTTTTTAGTAAAAAAATTGTTTAGCAAAACCCGGGCGCAAAACATCACTACGTTAGTATTCGCCTTATTAACAACCCTGCCGATGCTGGAAGGAAATATTGCTAACGGTGAGCTGATCCTGATGCCTTTTGTTTTAACCGGCATGTACGGTTTTTGGCGATTTTGGCCGCAAAAATCGGCTCCTGCCTTGACCCCTTATTTTATCGGCAGCATGTTCGGATTGGCGATTTTAACAAAAGTGCCCGCAGGCTTGGATTTATTGGGCCTGGGTATTTTTTTGATACTGATGATGCCTTTTGCCTGGCACAAAATAAACAGGGCCGCCTATATACGATTTGGCCTTAAAATCGGGGCGGGGTGCGGGGTACCGATCGGTTTATCGATGATTTATTTTGCTTTACGGGGAGATCTTTATGATTACTTGCAATTCGGCCTTTTATATAACGTTTGGTACATTAGCGCTTGGGGGCCGCCTTTTCAGAATGCAGTCGCGGTATTTTTAAGTTCTTTGAGTGGCCGGCTGATGATTTTGGCAGGATTAACTTTTTGGTTTTGGCGGCAGCGCAAAAATTTAGACCCCGGCTTTTTATTTACAGTAATTTGGTTTTTATACGCTTTGTTCGGAGCGCTTTTATCCCTCAGGCCTTACCCGCATTATTTAATCCAAATCGTGCCGGCGGGAGCAATATTAAGCGGATTTTTAATTGAGGGGTCTAAACAAAAACGATGGATAAGCGCGGCGATTATCGGAACGACGATTGGCATAATTTATTCTTTGCGCTTTACGCTTTACCCAACGGTAGCATATTACAAAACTTTCTCACGTTATTTAACCGGCAAAATCACTCAAGAGCAATATTATAACTCCTTTGATGAGCGGGTAGTAGAAAGCTATGTAATCGCGAAGTGGATGACGGAACATACTAAGCCGGACGAGCGAATTTTTATTTGGGGGAATGAGCCAATTGTTTACTCCTTGGCAGAACGGTCACCGGTGGGAAAATTTACCACCACATTCCATATTGAATCACTGGACGCTTTTGATGAAACAGGAGCGGCACTTGAAACAATTAAGCCAAAAATAATTGTGGTCATGGAATATGAAAAAACCAAATTTCCGGAGCTACGGGCAATTTTGGCCAGCCAGTATGTTCAGATAAAAAAAATCGGCCAGGCCTTTATTTATAAACGTTTAATATGAAAATAATCCAACAAAAACTGTTTAATAAAACTCAAGCCGGAATTTTGCAAGTGAAGCAACAGATTGATCAGTTAACGACTGATTCGGTGATGAAAATAGCGTTAAGAATCGGCTTAGTGGCTATGGGGTTGAGTTTAATTATTTTGGCGATTTTTTGGGGCAAGATAGCGCCGGAAATACCGTTGTGGTACAGCCGGCCTTATGGGGAAAATCAGTTAACGGCAAGTTGGGTTTTGTGGCTGATTCCTCTAGTTGGTTTAATAATAAACGTGGCCACGATCAGGTTAAGCGGAGCAGTAATTGAAGAAGATAAGTTTTTGGCGCAAATGATGACAATCGTGAGTAGCCTCATCACGATCATGGCTTTAGTAACCATGATTAAAGTGATTAGCTTGGTGGTTTAAGATGTACTGGGAATTGTTAACCGGACCATTGGAAACTGCTTTAATTCTAGCCTTGTCATTAACACCGGCAGTTATTTGGTTTTATAAACAAAAAAAGTGGCTGGACGACCCGAAAAAACAATTCCACCCTAAAGTGATCCATCATTACCCAGTACCCAGAGGCGGCGGAATAATAATATTTTTAAGCATTTTAATTACCAGCTTGATTTTTTTACCCTTAGACAAACACTTAACCGGTATTTTGCTGGGGGCGCTGGGATTAACCATAATGGGAATTGTCGATGATGTTTACAACCTAAACCCATATTGGCGGTTGGGGGTAGGATTTTTGGCGGCAGGAATCGTGGTCGGAGCGGGAATCGGCGTCCCCTACATCAGCAATCCGTTTCAGGCCGGAGCGGTAATTTCTTTAGCAGAACCGCAAATTCCATTTTATTTCCTGGGAAAAGTCCGGACAATTTGGGTACTGGCAGACATCATGGCCTTGATCTGGATCGTGGGGACGATGAATTTCGTTAACTGGGCTAAGGGCCTGGATGGGCAGCTGCCGGGAATTGTAGTCGTGGCCGCAATTATCATCGGACTGTTAAGCAACCGCTTTATGGACGATGTGACCCAATGGCCGGTGATGGTACTGGCGTTTATTTTGGCCGGAGCATACCTCGGGTTTTTGCCCTGGAATTTTTACCCGCAAAAAATTATGCCTGGTTACGGCGGCGGTATTTTAGCCGGTTATTTTTTGGCAGTCTTAGCAATTTTATCCGGAGCTAAAGTCGCCACGGCAATTCTGGTTTTAGGCGTACCAATGATTGACGCAATTTACAGTATTTTAAGAAGAATTATGGCTGGCAAGTCGCCGGTGTGGGGAGACCGAGGCCATTTACACCATAAATTAATGGACCTCGGGTGGGGGAAAAGAAGAATTGCCATAGCCTACTGGTTATTTTCCGGTATTTTGGGCTGGGTCGCGCTACAATTGAATAGCCAAGGGAAAATGTATACAATCTTGGTGTTGGGGATATTAATCGGGGGAATTTTATTATGGTTAAATATGGCTACCTACTTCTTAAAGAAGCCAGGCCAAGACAAAGCTTAAAAAATATCAGCTTGTTTGTGGGGCTGGTATTTTCGGGCTGGCTGTTTATTCCGGAAAAATTTTGGACCGTGGTGGCAGCTTGGGTTATTTTTTCGATCATGACCAGTTCCGTCTATATTTTTAACGACATTGTGGACGTGGAAGCAGACAGAAAACACCCATTTAAAAAATTTCGGCCGATTGCAGCCGGCAATTTACCAATCCCCCTGGCTTTATTTGTCAGCTTATCAGGAGTGCTAATTAGCCTGGTTTTAGGCGGAATGTTATCTTACTTTTTGTTCTTTACAATGATTTTATATCTGTTACTGCAGGTAATTTACACCAATTATTTAAAGACTCAGCCGATTATTGACGTCATGGCGATTGCTTTGGGGTTTATTTTAAGAGTTTACGGCGGAGCGTTTATCATCGGGGCGCATATTAACGTGTGGCTGCTATTATGTATTATTTCGTTTGCTCTTTTCTTGGCAATCGGCAAAAGGCGGAGCGAGCTAACTTTGCTGCAGGGAAAAATGGAAACCAGAAAAGTACTGGGCAGATACCCGGAAAAATTGCTGGATTTATACACGGTAATGTTTGCCAACACGACCTGGTTAACTTACGCTTTATTTACCTTTATGTTTCCGACATTTGAATTTAAGGGAAGGCTCTTAACCTGGCTGTCTTACTTACCTAATACGTTTAGATCGGAAAAATGGTTAATGGTGACAATTCCAATAGTCATTTACGGAGTAATGAGGTATTTGCAATTAATTTATGAGAAAAATGAAGGCGAGTCGCCGGAGAAAATTTTAACCTCGGATAAACCAATGATGGTTACAGTTTCGCTTTGGGGATTGTTAGTGGTCGGGATTTTGTACGGATTAAACTAAATAGTGCTTGACAACGTACAATAATCTGTACTATTATTGGTACATATGAGCCTAACCGTGTCCTTAGACCAAATTATTCCTTTTTCCCAGGCGCGGGCCAATCTGGCTGATTTACTTGATAAAGTTAAGGGTAAATATTTTTTGGTTGTCACTAAAAGACAACAGCCAAAAGTGGCTTTAGTCGACACTGATTATTTAGCAACTTTAATCACGAAAAAAGAATCAGAAGAAATGAGATTTTTGGCCGAAAATCTCCAAACCGACTTTAAGACCTACCTCAACAAAAAAGGCCTGAAAGCAAACAGATTGACCGATGCCCAAGCGGAAAAAATTCTCCAAGCAATGTAAAGTTATTCTGGATACCAATGTTTGGATCTCAGCGCTTTTTTGGCACGGGATACCCAAACAAATATTCACTTTATTTACCAATCAACAAATAAAGGTTTATTTTTCTGAATCGACTTGGAAGGAATGGCAAATAACCATCGGCAGAATTAGTTTAAAACTCAAACAAGAAAAGGCGTTTTTCCGCCTGGCCCAATTAATCAAAAAAAATTCCCATTTCCACTCCCCGGAAATTAAAATCGATCTTTGCCGTGATCCAAAAGACAATCAATTTTTGGAATTATGGGTTGATGCCCGAGCCGATTTTCTGGTCAGCGGCGACCAAGATCTTTTGAGCCTTAAAAAAGTAAAGGGTTTAAAAATAGTTACCCCAAAACAGTTACTGGATATTCTAAACGGATTAGAGTAACTTCCGCTTTATTCGTATTTCTCAGCTAGTGCTCCGGAGATCCAACCGGTTTTACCGGCTTCATATTCGATTTTATACCAACCACTTGAAGAAGTTTCTTTTAAAGAATATTTATTTGGATAATATACTTTAAAATCATCTGAACCGTCGGCTGTTTTTATCGTTTCAAAATTTGTTCCCGCTCCAGTTCTAACTCTTGCCCAACCAGGATCTTTAGTGATCTGGACATAGGGGCGGGCAATGTCGCCGGTTGGACTGGCTTTAGGGGTAGGTTTAGGAGAAGCGGTAATTTTAGGTGAACCAGAAGGGGCAGGGCTAATCTTAGGCGAAACTTTAGGGGTAGCTGACGGCGTAGCCTCTTTTGTTTCCGGCTCAGGTTCAACCGCGGCTGATTCCCGGGCCAATTGGACGGAAACGATTAATTTATGACCCTTGACGGTTTTAGCCTTAACGGTTTTCTCGACAAAACCAGGAGAACTAATGGTAATAATGTGCTCGCCTTCGGAAACATTATCAACAGAGATGGGAGCATAACCGCGGGGTTCGCCGTCCAAGTCAATCACCGCCCCATCAGGGGTAGAGACAACCGAGATAGAAATGGCTTTTTTGTCAGCCAAGGGTTCAAAGGAGAGAATTTCGCCGCTGGATTCATCTTGAGTTAAACCCAGCTCGCGGTTAACCACGGTTAAAATGTTGGGACTTAAGTTAACCCGGCCTTCCCAGGGGGTTAAAGCTTGGCCGGTAGATTCAGGGACAATCTTTAAAACATACTCGCCGGCTTTTAGTTTTTCGTTAAAATATGGCGTGCTGCCCAGGTGTTCGCCGTCAAGAAAAATCGTGGCCTTAGGGGTAGTAGTAACAGACAAAGCGCCTTTTTTACCACCAGGCAGAAGAGAACAGCCGGAAAGAATCAAGGCAGAAATAAATAGTAGTCCAAGTGAGGCAAATCGTTTCATCTGATGAAATTCTAGCAAAAATGCTAAAATAGAGCAAGAAGGGTTAAATGGCCTGGTGTCCGAGCAGTTAGGAAGCGGTCTGCAAAACCGCGTACGTGGGTGCAAATCCCGCCCAGGCCTCAAG
>ERZ1292623.1307-Hain-H51-01um-R1-1307-length-24228-cov-5_pt1 | contig 24228 bp, 15 predicted proteins | sample MGYA00564398_ERZ1292623 | MGnify/ENA primary metagenome ERZ1292623 (study PRJEB36523, sample SAMEA6512633) | groundwater metagenome | collected 2019-01-07 | study: AquaDiva: Metagenomics assemblies of 32 groundwater samples | reverse complement strand
CGCTCCAGGAGTCGATCGATACGTCGACCCCGGCCGGCCGCCTCTTCTACACCATGATCGCGGCCTTGGCGCAGTGGGAGCGCGAGGAGATCGCCTCGCGCGTCGCGGCCTCGGTCCCGGTCCGCGCGAAGCTCGGGAAGCCGCTCTCCGGCTCGTCCCCCTTCGGCTACCGCTGGGAGGGTGGGAAGTTGGTCCCCGATCCGCAGGAGGCGCCGGTTCGGAAGCTCATCCACGAGCGATTCCTCGAGTTCAAGCGCCTGAAGGCGGTCGCCCGGTTCCTGAACGAGCGGGGGTACCGCACCCGGCGCGGCTTCCCCTGGACCGACACCACGATCGGGCGCCTCATCGAGGATCCCACCGCCTCGGGGCGCCGCCGCGCGAACTACACGGCGAAGCACGGCCCGAACGGCAAGACCCACGCCCGGAAGGCGGAGAGCGAGTGGGTGTGGAGTGCGGTCGAACCCATCGTCCCCGAGGATCTCTGGGCGCGGTGCAGCGCGCTCCTCCACGAGCGCCGCAAGGGGTTCCGGCCGGCGAAGCGGTCCCGCCACCTCTTCACCGGCCTCGTCTACTGCGCGTGCGGCGAGCGCCTCTACGTGCCGACCGCGCGGCGCCGGTACCACTGCTACAAGTGCGGGAACGGGATCCCGGTCGACGATCTGGAGACGGTCTTCCGGAGCCAGCTCCAGGGCCTCTTCTTGAGCGACGCCTCGGTACGGGATCAGCTTGAGGCGGCCGACGGGGCGCTCCAGGGAAAGGCCGCGCTGCTCCGGACGCTCGAGGCGGAGCGCGCGAAGGTGAGGGCCGACATGGACAAGCTCGTCGCCCTCCACCTCGCCGGGGAACTCCCGAAGGAGGGCTTCGGAACGCACTACCGGCCCCTCGAGGAGCGCTACGGGCAGCTCGGCGAGGAGATTCCCGAGCTCCAGGGAACGGTCGACTACCTCCGGATCCGGCTCGCCTCCTCGGAGGAGACCGTCGCAGCCGCACGGGATCTCTACGGGCGGTGGCAGGATCTCGCGCCCGAGGACAAGCGGCGCATCGTCGAGGCCGTTACCGAACGGATCACGATCGAGCAGGACTCCATCCGCGTGGATCTCTGCGCCGTCGCCCCCTCCCAAACCGGTACAGATTGGCAACGGAGCGATTGCGTGCCGTTGCCAATCTGCGCGACGACGCTGACCGCACAGAAGCCTCCTCCGCTCGCAGCCCTTGGTGGGATCGACGGGCTACCGGGACGGCTGCGCGCCTGCCGCCTTGAGCTTGGGCTCAGCCAACGCGAGCTGGGAGCGCGACTCGGAGTGGCACAGGCCTCCGTGCACAATTGGGAACGCGGCCGAAAGCTGCCGGGCCCGTGGATTCATCGGAGACTTGGCGATCTACTCAGGCGGCGCACTTGACGCATCGGCCCGCTTCCGTGCCGCGACCTGCCGAGGCCACTGGAGTTGCCACAACGCCAGGGATGTGTTGCCAATCTGCCAGTCGATCCTGAGGGCTCCTCGACCCGTTCCGAGGGGGTACCCGGCCTGCCCGCGAACCGTGGGTGAGCACATCCGCAAGCGCCGGATGGACCTGGGCCTGACCCAGGTGAGCGTGGCCAGGCAACTCGGCGTAGACCAGTGGAGCCTCGTGAACTGGGAGAAGGATCGGACGTACCCGACCGTGCGTTCCCTACCGGCGGTCTGGAACTTCCTGGGCCGATGCCTGGAGCCGGATGGAGAAGGGGCGGGAGATCGCCTGCGCTCGCTGCGACGGGGCCTGAGCTTCAGCCAGGAGGCGTTCGCCGCGAAGATCGGCGTCGATCCAAGCACCGTCTGGCGCTGGGAACGAGGACGCGGACACTGTCCAGAACCGGACACGCTTGGCTCGCTGGCCAGACAAGGATGATTTGGGGCAGCGGTTCAACTTGGGGGACGGAAGCGACGGCGCGAAGCAAGCGCTCTTGCTGGACGCGAGGTACAGTGCGCGTGTCCTCCAACCCCCGGAGTTGCCATGTTTCGTGCGCTCGTGTACGTGGTGGTCTTGCTCGCCGTTGCCGTCAAGGCTGAGGCGCGGTCTCTCCAATCTCCGGCATCACCCGTCGCGGCGAGCGACGCCAGCCTCGGTGCTCTGCAAGCCGAGATAGCGGCCGGTGAACGAGTTCAGGACGCGAGCTTGGAACCAATCGCCGCTACTCCACCGAGTGAGCAGGATGTGGCCAGTGGGGGAAGAAGGGATCGGGGAGCAAGTGGACAGGGTCAGCCTGACAATCTGCCTCCCGGCGATCCACCCTTCACTCTAGTCCAACCGCACGGAGCAAGACGAGAGCTTCACCCCGAGGTCGACCAATCGACCGGAGCGCTGGTGTATCGGTTTGCCTTCAGCATTCCCCCGGGACGAAATGGAATGTCGCCGTCGCTCGGGCTGACCTACAACTCGCAAGCCACGCAGGAAGAGAACCTCGCTGGTTACGGTTGGTCGCTCGACGTTCCCTACGTCGAGCGCCTGAACATCCGCGGTTTCGACACGTTCTACAGCGGCGGGAGCACGGATTTCAATTCTTCCCCATGGGGGCCGCTATCACAAATCGCAGGGAATGCCTACGGCCAGAAGACTCAATCTGGAGAGCGATTAAGTTTCGCCTATACCGGCGGTACGGGAGGTAGCTGGACACTCACGACGCTCGACGGCACGGTCCACACCTTCGGAGCCTCGCAAGCGGCTGATGGAGGCAGACAAGCTGACACGTTTGCTCTCACCCACGTGTACCGCTGGTACCTCGAAAGCAGCGTAGATACACACGGCAATAGCGTGCGTTATCTCTATGATCACAGTGACGGTCAGCTCTATCTGAGTTCGGTGCTTTACACCGGGACACCCAGTAACCCAGGTCCTCTGTTCCTCATCCGCTTCCTGTATACGGATCCGCGACCGGACATCATCACGTCCAATAATCGTGGATTCCAGGTTACAACACGCCGCATTCTCCGCGAAGTGCAAGTGAAGCGAAACGATACAGGCGCCCTGGTCACGAAGTATGTGCTCGCACACACCCAGGATGCTCGCAACAACCGATCCTTGCTCACTTCAATCACCGAGACGGGATACGACGATTCCGGCGCTGCAACTCTTCGTCCGCCAACGACGCTTGCATATACCACTGACGCATTCGCATGGAATTCAGTATTTCCCAATGACACCCCGGAGATTTGGGGCGATTCACATGAATTCGGGATTGTCTTCGCGGACGTCGATGGTGATGCCTATCCCGACGCGGTCAAAGCGACCAAGTGGAATATCTCGCCCAACACAATTGTCAAGGAAACTCGTCGCAATCTGAGCTACCAAACTATCGCCGGCGGATACGACTACCCATATCTCTCATCACCGCTTCCCACGTGGATTCCCCCCAAAGTTATCTGCGAAGTGGTGTCGGGGCCGAATGGCGTTCCCACGGGGGATGCACAAGGGGTAGTGGTAACCGATGTGACCGGAGATGTACTGCCGGATTTTGTGTTCGCAGACAGCACGAGTTCGCAGACCTCTCAAGTCTACGTGAATACGGGAAGTAACTGGGTTCACGACCCTGTATGGGATGGACAAGTGCAGCCGCTTGATCCCACCTACACGGGATTTCGACCTCAGCTTGGCGACGTGAACGGCGATGGCTTGATGGATCAGATCAAGATCAGCGGTGGTTTTGTATACAGCGCTGATGTCTTCAAGAACACCGGAACGGCATTCACATTCATGCCGTTCGGAAACGGCCTCTACAATGGAACCGGCATCCGAGGCCTCGATTTTGACCATGATGGTTGCACCGACCTGATCCAGTCCTCTGATACCGCGGGTCAGCGTCTCCTGCCCAACACTCAAGGTGCGTTTCAGAATTGGGGATCCAGTTTCGGCGGATTCAGTCTGCCGCCCTCGAATTTTCCCCTCTTCGAAACGCAGAGCGAGGGCGTAGTGCAGGCAGTCTTTGCAGACTTGAACGGCGATCAGCTCCCCGAGTTCATAGATAGGCAAGGACGGATCTGGTTTCACAGCGGGACTGGCTGGACGCTTACCGGTCAGCTCGGAGGAACCATTGACAGTATCGTCGACCTGAACGCCGATGGATTGCCGGATGTCATCGTGAACTCCTGCAGCTGGTTCCCGACTTATTGCGGGACATGGATCCACTACGGTGCTGGCAAAGTCCCGGATCTTCTCAAGTCGATCACGTTGCCCACCGGTGGCACCGTCGACATCGCCTACAAATCCTCGGCGCGCTATTTGAATGGAAACGTCCTTGCGAATCCCAAGCTTCCTTTCGTGGTCATGACGGTGGAGCGCACGACGGCGACTGATCATGTCACCGGCTTGATGGGTAACACGACCTACCATTACCAGGGAGGTGCCTACCACTTCGTCGGTACATTCGATCGAAGGTTCGCCGGCTTCGAGACCGTGACGGCGAACCACCCGGACGGGAGCCAGACCGTCACTTATTCGCACCAAGGGAACGGCGTAAACGCAGCCCTCTCGGAACCGGTCGATCACGCAAGCCTGATTGGTCGAGTGTACAGGACGGACATTATCAAAGGCGGTCTAATTCGTCGCTCGATGGCGGAATGGGGTTTCACTCCGCTCACTTCGGTAGCGAATGACCGCTATGCCGTACGGCCGAGTCGTACCACCGCAGAGGAGTTCGATGGCAACAGCACCCGCCGGAATCGCGGTAAGACGTTTTCGTATGACTCGAATCTCGGATGGCTCTCCTCGGAAACCGATTTCGGTGAGGTGACGGTTACGACGCCACCGTATTTCACAGACATCACCGCGGATACGGTGATCCAACGGGATTTCGGGCATACAAGCGGAGGGGTTGGACTTGTTCTGCCGACGTATGATGAAGTGCGCGAGAATGGCCTTCTCGTTTCCAAGCGTGTGCGCTCCTACGATACTCCGCCAACGTCGCAACCGACGATTGGCGATTTGACGCAGCTCGACGAGTGGATTGTTCTGGATGGATCGGTCAAGGCTGTCACGATCTACACGCATGATGGCCACGGAAATGTACTGACCGAAGTGGATTCGAACCTCCACTCCACGACGTATGTTTACGACGCCTTCAAGCTGTATCCGGGCTCCGTTACAAACGCGAAGAACCAAACGACGACCTACAGTTACGACTATTCGAGCGGAGATGTACGGCAGACGATCGATGCGAATGGAGATCAGCGGACAACCGATTTCGATGGCCTCGACCGCATAGTCGTCGAGCGCGTCCCCGATCCGCTGACCGGAGCACTCGTCACGGCGCGCACGCTCTCATACATCGACTCTGCAAACCCACACTCGATCACGGAGACTACGTTCCTCTCGCCAGCTCTGGGAGTCGATGTCGTCTCCTACCTCGATGGTTTCGGGCGAACGATTCAGGTCCGAACGCGCGCCGAAGATCAAGCTAGCGTTCCGACATACGCCGTCACAGACACCGCGTACGATACGAAGGGTCGGGTTGCAAGGACCTCGCTGCCTTACTTCAGTTCGGGCAGTGCTCTGACGCCTCCAACTTCACTCCAAGCGCTCCATACCACGTTCTCTTATGATGGCCTTGACCGTATCGTCGGACACACAAATGTGGTTGGCACAACCACGTGGGCGTATGACGAGTGGGAGACGACAGTTACCGACGCGCTGGGTCGAACGAAAGTGCTCGAGCGGGATGCGCGTGACCGTCTCGTGCGCGTCGATGAGAATGTGAGCGGCGTGACCTTCGTCACGCGGTACACGTGGAACGCTCTGGGGAGACTTCTCACACTCACGGACGCCCTCGGCAACCTCCGTCGGTTCACCTATGACGGACTTGGTCGACGCCTGTCCGCCGAGGATCTCCACGCGCCCTCCGACCCCACATTCGGTTCATACACCTTCGTCTATGACGCGGTGGGAAATCTGATTTCAAAGGCAACGCCGAACGGGGATGTGATTCTATATACCTACGATGAGTTGAACCGACCTCTCACCGAGGACTTCCTTGGATCCCCTGGGATTGACGTCTCCTACACCTACGATACTTGCGTCGGAGGCATCGGGCGACTGTGCTCTGCGACCAATCCGGTGTCCTCGATCGGTAGAGAATACGATCACCAGGGAAATGTGTCTCGGGAGTCGAAGACGATCGGGGGCGCACCATACCAGAGCGTGTATGCGCGGGATTTCCAGGGAAACAAAGTATCAATCACGAATCCAGACGGTTCGGCGACTAGCTATCAGCAAAACATCGCCGGCCGGGTGGATACTGTCGCCTTCCAGGAGGCGGGAGCTCCGAGTCCGGTCCAAGTCGTGCTCGATATCTCCTACGGCCCAGCCGGGGAACCGGCGCTTGAGGTCTATGCAAACGGCACGAGCGCCGTGTGGATCTACGATCAGGCTGAACTCTACCGCCTGCGGGAACACCGCCTCGATACGGCCAGCGGCCCTTACTCGACGATCTCGTACACCACCTATGACGCTGTTGGCAACGTCATCTCTATTGCCGACGCTGACCTCATCGGGATAACTACGAAGTCGTTTGGCTACGATCATTTAGACCGCCTCGTATCGGCAACCGCGGTAGGTCCGAGCCCGGCGGTCTCCTACTCAGAGTCGTACGCCTATGACGCGCTGGGCAGTATGTTGGCAGGCCCGGCTGGTACCTATACCTACGAGGGGCACCTGAGCAACTCCTTCGCGAATCCGCATGCGGCGACATCGATCGAAGGCATACAGGTATACCATGATCGTAATGGCAACGTGCTGCGAAGCGGCGGTCTCGTAAATGCGTGGAACTATCGCAACGAACTCGTTGCTACCGCATTGGCTACCGCGGATACGGTACTGCATCCTCCGTCATCCCCGCTCGTCAATTACAGCTATGACGCAGAAGGAAGTCGTGTTCGCCTATCGACGAACACGTCAACGACTGACTATCCCTCGGATACCTACAATACCGACGGAGTACGCCGCACCAGGCACATTTTCATTGATCGTGGTCCGGTCGTTATTGTCGAGGCGACGTCAGGAGGCGGAAGCACGACGTTCTGGAACTACACCGATCATCTCGGAAGTACGCGCATCGTCACAGATGCAACTGGTGCTATCGTCGAGTCCCTTGACTACACACCATTCGGATCACAGATCCCGATCACATTGGTAGGCTATGCAGAGCAGCGGAAGTTCACGGGACATGAATTTGACAAGGCGACGCAGTACACCTATGCTCAGGCAAGATACGTCGACAGTCGGATAGCGAGGTTCACTAGTCAGGATCCGGCAAGCACAGACATTCCGGCTCAATTCCAGGCAGACCCGCAGCAATTGAATACCTATGCGTACGCAAGAAACAACCCGCTCATGTTCGTAGACCGCGAAGGGACGAAGGTGGAGTTGGCCGCACGACCGGCATTCACACGGTGGGGGTTGCACCAATTCTATCTAGTCACTCCAAACAATCCAGCTGAGATTGATATTGCCGGCCTTCCATCGGGGACGGAACAATTCACGATTGGTGCCTACAATCGTGGAGTTCTTTGGAGGAGGTTAACCGGCATCGGTAACGAGTTGGTGCCTGAAATAGGGTATGTCGGCGGTCCTGATAATAGTGATCGCGTATTCCTGACGGGTGAAAAACGGGTTGCCACCAGTACACCTATTACCCCCTCGAACGGGCAATCCGATTCGGACTTTATCAACAGCCTCGGCTCGGAATTCAGCGACATTGGGCGAGTCAGTTACTTCTGGCTCGGGCAAAGGGGCAAGTTGGGATACGCGAATTCCAACAACTTTGTCTATGAGCTAGGTGCACGAGCTGGTGTCGGATCGCAAGTAGCCGCCTTTGACGCACGGGGTTATGCTCCCGGCCGCAACCGAGGACTTCCAGAGGCTTCCCTCATCCAGTACCTCCAGCAGCGGATCGATTCACTTAGAGAGCAGGTCCGTACTTTACAAGCGCAGTGGTGATAGTAGTCTTAGTAAGACACCAACACGGTGAAACAACTATTCATCGGAATAATCATCGGGACGCTTGGCCTACATCTCGCCTTTGTGAGCGTTGTTACTGTCGCCTATTTTCTTATCGGGAATGGCTATGTAACCGATGTCGCAGTCTATTTCACTGCACCGATCATAGCAGGTGTCTTGAGTCGCCATTATTTCAAGACAGGTAAACGTTCACTGGCAATCGGCGTCCTAGTGGGATTCGGTCTGTATTATCCTATTTGGTTGGTTTCTCTTCTGTGGGGATTCGGCGAAGGAGGGTGTGATCCGTATTTCTTCAAGCTAGTTGATCCTTGTTGAAGTTTGCCTCGTACGTCCACAAGCGTGTATTAGTTACAGGGGCGGGTTTATACTGAATTCAGCCCCTCCCGCGCGTCCGTCTGGAAACCGCGGAACGGTACTCCCCTACACACGGGAGTGCACCGCGCGCGCCGCTCCCCACTCAGGGTCAACCCGCTTCGCCATCCACGCCCGCCGCCCCGGCGCGCTCCGGCTACTCCGACCCCTTCGACCAGTTTGTGGGGTGTAACGAAACCCTGTCCGTTTTGACGTAGTCCAGCGAGAGGACGGTGGGCCGTCTCCGAGGAGCTCCGCCCCCTGCGTTCCCCGACCGAGCAACCCCAGGCAACCTGACAACCATCCCAACCATCCCGAGGGTGCGTAACGATTGACGTCCCCTAACTGCGTAACGGATCACGTCCCTTGACACGCTGGAGACGCGGCTTTCACAGCGGCTGGTGCCTGAGCTCAAGAAGAAGCGCGCTCACCGCGAGCGCTGGCGCATCCAGCGCGAGCGCGTGCACACCGAGGTGCTCGCCCGCAACGTGCTGTGGTCGAGCGAGGAGAGCTTTCTCGAGCGCGACGAGCAGGGCGAGGTGCGCAGCAGCGTGGTGCGCGAGACGCTCGTGCCCAAGGCGCTGGCGGTGGCGGTCGGTCCGCCGGCGACGCAAGAGGACGTGATTCGGCTGTGGGAATGTGCACGCGCGGAGCGCGGAAGCTGGCCCTTGGTGATGGCGCTCGACAACGGCAGTCCCTTTCGCGGCAAGCGCGTGCGGGCCTTCCTGCAGGAGCGCCAAATCATCGCGCTGCACAACGTGCCGCATACGCCGCAGCACAACCCCTTCATCGAGCGCACGCTCGGCGACCTCAAAGGCGTGATCGGCCAGGACGGCCTCGCAGAGCGCCCGGCTGAGCCGTCGCAGGGCCCTGTTTGTGCTCGTGAGCCCGGCGTCCGGGCAACGCGCGTGTGCAAGCTCGCCCGGCTCCTGTGCGCTTGGAACAACGCGGCGTGGCAGCTCAATCACTGCACACCGCGCGACGACCTCGCCGGGCTGACGCCGGACGAAGTTGACAGCTTCGCGCCCGACGCCGAGAATCTCGTCCGTCGTGAGCGCTTCTACAACGACGCCCGCGCCGCGCTCGCGCGCGTCGCGCAACAGCAACTCAAGCCTCGTGCTCGACGCCGTGCTGAGCGCGAGGCCATCCTGTGCACGCTCGAAGAACACGGCCTGGTCAACCGAACACGAGGGGACAGCCGATCGTCCCGACCTTCAAAACGGACACGAGTGGCGTGACACGACAGCAGTTGCCTGGCAGGTGCCGGACGGAGGTTGGCGGCGCGGTATGGCATGGTCTGGCCATCAGAACATGAAGGGGAGTTCGATCGTCCCAACCTCAGGGTTCTGTGATACCACACAGGCAAGAACAGGCTTCGCCGGCCGGAATGGACCGTCAATTGCGACTGTGTCGACGGAGCGCGATAAGCCAGAGTGGATAAGGACTTGAGCAGGCCCACTCGACAGCGAGCCGCACAAGCCATGGAGAGGATTTTACTTGAGTGGTTTCCGAAAGGCGGAGATGACTTTGAGAGAATGGTCATGCGCCTTGCGAGGCTCCACTGTCCACTGCCAAACGCTCGGCGGCACGGCAGAGGGGGGTACGGGCAGCTGGGCGTGGACATCTACGGAACAGACCCATCCGGCGCCTTATGGGGAATCCAAACCAAGAAACGATCCCCTGGGAACAAGCTAACGGCTGCCGAGGTGCGCGAGGAACTAGAGAAAGCTGATGCCTTCCATCCCCCGTTGTCACACTTTGTCATCGCGACGACGGCACGAACAGACCCGGAACTTCAGCGCATCGAACGGGAGGTGAACCAGGAGCATCAGACGCAAGGGAGATACTCGTTTGCGCTCTGGTTCCTGGATACGCTGCAAGACATGATTGCAGAAGCGGCACTCGCCCACCCGGAGCTACTGGCCAACGACGCCCCGAATCCCACCTCAATCAGGCAGTATTTGGCTCGAGTCATAGAGTCAAACGACAGAGTAGATTCGTGGATCCCTACCAGCAAGGAGCACAAAGAATTCCGCTTCCAGCCTTCGCGTGCCCTCCATTCCGTGTACATTGATATCAACACGACGACCCATGCGACAACCAAAGGGGAGACGACGGATGAGGGAGAGCCTGCTCAGAGACTCCTAAGTGCAGTAGAGGCATGCGTAAGCACCCCGCGGATGCTGCTTGTTGGCAGCGCAGGCAGCGGCAAATCGACGTTCGCCCGATTCGTGTGCGCACAGGCCGCTCGCGCGGCAAGTGAGCAATCGAATCGTGATAGAGCTGACGTGTGCCCACGGGCACGCATCCCAATCCATATAGCTCTGCCACGATTTGTGAAATATGTAGACGCCCGCGCGGGGAGGGCGATCGCCTCGATTGACGACTACTTAGTAGAAGAGGAGTGTGTTTCCAGAAAGGAAGCGGAGGCGGCAACTAATTCTATAAGGAGTGCCGAAGCGTTACTGGTGCTTGATGCCTTTGACGAAGTGCCGAGTAAACGACATCGCGGCGCGTTGTTCTCGTGTATAAAGTCACTAATTGCCAAGTGTCCGAAGTGTAGGTTTGTGATAACCACAAGGCCAGATCGGGAAGTAGAAAAGATTTGCGCGCAATGGGGCTTCGACGCATATTGCATCAGTGCGCTAAGCCGGGAGCAGCGCCGGACCTACTGCGAACGACGGGTCGCTGGGGGCGAAACCGGCCCCAAGCTACAGCAGCGGATCAGGTCGCTCGTAGCCGCTGTGGAACAACCTGAGATGAGGGGCGTGGTTGAGACTCCGCTCCTCCTGTCAATGATCGTCGCGAGATATCTGGTGGACTCTCACTTACCCGCATCGATGGCCGAGGTGTTCGACATCGCCATCGAGGCTCTGCTATGGCAGTGGGACAGTGGAAAAACAGACACCCGCTCGGCAATTGTCCTGGAGCGCGCCGTTCTAGACGCCGGCGTGAGTCGCAGCGACATTGAGTTGTGCTTAGCTAAGGCCGCTTTTGAGCTTCATTCCGCCGAGGTAGCGAGTAACAAGGGTATCAAGGGACTTCGTATGTCCGGCGTTACGCATATGATTGCCAGCGTACACAAGTCGGAGGATCTAAACTGGGCTAAGTCTGTCGTTGATGCGATTCAAACGAGAGCCGGCCTATTAGTTAAAGTTAGCGCCGATGAAGACCCGTATCTGGCCTTCTTCCACAGATCGCTTAGAGAGTACATGGCGGCAAAATGGCTCGCATCGGCGGACAATGGGGTGGCGAGGGTCGCTGAACTTGTGTTGACGACACGCCATTGGGACGACGTGATACGGATGCTGGCCTCAATACTGAGTCAGGTGCCGGAGAAGCAGGCAAGTGTCCTTAGCTTGGCGGATCTTCTTCTCGAGGGATCGACAAGTGATTGTTCAGACCCCTGGCGCCTGGTGGAGTTAGCTGCCCACGTGATGGAGGACGCCTGTCGGACTACTGGTTTGAGCGGCCTAATGACGAAGCAAAGAGAGAAGCGACTCAAGGCTCTGCGGAAGGCACTACTCGAGGCTGTGTCAGGCCGTGCGGTGGAAGATGTTCGAGTGAGGGGGGCGTTGGCGCGCCGGCTGGCTGTTCTCGGCGATCCTCGCTTCGACAAGGAAAACTGGAGCCTTGTAAGAGGCCCCAATCATGGGTTTGTGGAGGTGTCCAAAGGCCAATTTCAAATGGGTACAAGAAGCAGGGATCTGCGCCGAATTGTAAGGAAGTACGGCAACCTTCGACACATTGACTACGCGTGGGAGGCTCCTCAGAGACGGGTCTGTTTGCCAACATACTGGATCGGAGTGTTCCCGGTGACGCATGGTCAATACTATGAGTTTGTCCGAGACACGGATTATTCCGATATTGAGGCGGACACAGAGGCGGAGGAGCCGTATGCCTGGCGGAACGGAGTCCCGCGCATGGACCTACTGAATGATCCGGTAGTGCTCGTTCGTTGGTACGATGCAAACGCATACTGTGAGTGGCTATGCGAGAAGCTGAAGCAATCTCAAGTGCTGGACGGGGATGTGCGTGAACGCCTGGCCGGAGGCGACCTCACAGTCCGCCTGCCGACCGAGGCGGAGTGGGAAAAGGCGGCAAGAGGTCGTCATGGGCGTGAGTTCCCATGGCCTTGCCGCACTCGGAGGCCGGAGGCAAACTTTCGTGGCGCGGGGATCGGTTCGACCTGCGTGGTGGGGATCTTCCCTAACGGGGCAAGTCCGTATGGCGTGCAGGATATGTCAGGCAACGTGTGGGAGTGGCTAGCAAGTGAATGGGGTCCAGAGTGGGCGAAGCCGAAGAGAGACGGTGACCCTGACGGCCGGGTCGAGGTAGATCGAATTATGTGCATACGGGGGTCCGGGTTCACGTCGCTGTCCCGAGCGGGACTGCGGTGTGCGTTCCGGGCGCGGGCGTTCGCGGCGCATCGGTACGTGAATCGAGGGTTCCGCACAGTGATCGCCGCACCGTTGGCCTGCACTCAGCGATCGCTGGCGGACTCGCGTAACGAACGCGACGGTAGGTGGATCGTGTGTCCGAGCTGCGGCAATAAGAATGTGCCGGAGTCTCAATTCGCGCAATCTATGCAGTGCGGTTCTTGCAAGGACCGCATCGAACTGCACGGGCGCGAGGAGACGGACTAACTAGTGGACTGTAACCACTGAAACGATAGTATGACGTGCCATGGGCACGATCATCCTGTCCGAGATGGAAAAACCCCAACTCACCCAACGAGCGACGAGCCAGGCCGGTCGAGCCGACGATGCGCGGCGTGCTCGCCTGATCTTGCTGCTGGACAGCGGTCACACGTGGGCTGCGATCCGCGACAAGCTCGACTGCACTGACAGCTTCATCGATCGGTGGAGCAAGCGGTTTGACAGCGAGCGGCTTGCTGGGCTGTTCAGTCGCCATGCCGGCCAATTGCCCACGATCCTGACTCCGAAGTTGGAGGCTCGGATTCTCGACTGGACCGTCAAGCGCAAGCCCACCGATGGCGCGACCCACTGGAGCACGCGCAGGTTGGCCGATCACCTCAAGGTCTCGCACATGACGATCGCCCGCGTCTGGCGAAAGCATGCGCTGGCACCTCACCGGCTCGATGGGTACCTCGCCTCGAACGATCCGAACTTCGAGGCCAAAGCAGCCGACATCATCGGGCTGTACTTGCATCCGCCGCGGCACGCGGCGGTGTTCTGCGTCGACGAAAAAACGGCCATTCAAGCGCTTGATCGCAAGGATCCGGTGCTGCCGATGTCTCCGGGACGAGCGGAGCGCCACGGCTTCGAGTACTTCCGCCATGGCACGCTTTCGCTCTACGCTGCGTTCAACACGAAGACCGGCGAAGTGCTGGGGAAAACCGCGACGCGTCACACGTCGGCCGAGTTCGTGGCGTTCCTCTCGGACATCGTCGCGAACCAACCCCGCAAGAAGGAAATCCACGTGATCGCCGACAACCTGTCGGCGCACATGACCGCGAGGGCGGACGAATTTCTCGAGCAGAATCCCAGCGTGCACATGCACTGCACGCCGACTTACTCGTCCTGGCTCAATCAGGTCGAGCTGTGGTTCGCCAAGATCGAACGCGATGTCATCGCGCGCGGCGTCTTCACCTCGGTGTCCGACCTGAAGCGCAAGCTCATGCGCTACATCCGCACGTACAACACGGTCCCGAAGACCGTGAAGTGGAAGTACTTCGATCCGCGTCGACGGATCACTTCTGAATCAGCGGTTACAGTCCACTAGCGCCATGGAAGCGGTCGGGGAGCAGGGGGCTGTTGTCGTGGGTTACACAGGTCTTGACCGTATCGTGCACAATGGGAAATATATGGGAGCCGTTGCGGGTGGTGCCGCGTACTACGCCTTAATAGGGGCGCGCGCCATGTCTACTTCCGTTTCGATTGTAACACAGGTCGGAGGCGCGGACATGCAACTCCTACGGGCTATCCAGGCGGCGAGTCCGAAGTGCAGTCACGTTCAAGTCGTGCCTGGTGAGGCCCCGCGCTTCGATGTCCAATATGTTGATGCACAGGAGTCAAGCTCGTCTCCAATCGTGCGGGCGCATTGGCATCCATTGTTTCCGCAATTGAATATCCGCACATGGGCGGAGTCGGTCCGTGGAGTGCGCGTGGTTGTCGTCGCGACGGCTCCACCGAGAGAGCAACTGGAATGGATGGCTCAGGTTCGCACGCATGTTCATCCGAATCCTGTTTGCGTCCTTCTCACCAATGCCCTAGTGTTCGACAGCCGGGAGATTACCGCAGCATTCAGGGCCGCAGATGTGGTCTGTGTGAACTCCCGAGAATGGGCAATGGCTCGGCAGGTGTTGAAGGACTGCCGCCGTGTGATAGTCACGCGAGGAGCGCAGGGGGCTGAAGTTGTTCGGTCGGGGCGGAAGGCCTACAAATGTGCGGCACCGAAGACATCGTGTATTGATCCCACCGGGGCGGGCGACGTCCTCGCCGGGGCTTTTGCTGGCGGCATCGCGGAGGGACAGGGGGAGGAGGACGCGCTAATGCGGGGGATAGTACTTGCCTCTGTTTCTGTCAGTCAAGTCGGTGTCGAACACCTCTTGAAGGAGTTACCCCAACATGGAGGGTGAGCAAGACAACTCAAGAGGTCTCGTGGCCCGCTTCTCGGTTACAAGTCGGTGCCAACGCGAGTGTAGCTTCTGCACTCCTTCGACAACTCGTGACTTGAGCCGCAATCAGATCGAGGAGATTCTCACTGCCTGTGTGGCTGTTGGGGTGAGAACCGTTCATTGGACGGGAGGCGAGCCAACGCTGCGCACAGACATTGTGCAACTAGTGGAAAGAGCTCGGACTCTAGGAATGACCTATCAGAAGATGACCACGAATGGCGTTCTGCTGACGAAGTTAGCGAGCCGACTCGTGACAGCGGGTCTGGATCGGGTGAACGTCAGTCACATGCCCGAGACAGGTGTGGGAGATGGACTTATGGGGCTCAACCGTCTAATTCGGGAAGGCATCGAGCTTACAAGCAGCCTCTGCCCCGTGAAAGTAAACGTATGCCTGACGAAGGACACTATCGAAGAAATCCTGCCGTTGGTGGATTTTGCGGCGAAGTATCCGCTGCGGATTGTCCTCAAATTTTTGGAATTGGTTCCCTGCCACAATCAGTATGAGCGAGACACCGACTTGTTCGAGTCGGCATTCGTTTCTATTGCTGAAGCGCTAAATACAATCAAAAGACAATACACTGTGCATGAGACTTCGAGCCTTCCGCACTCCAGGGCAAAGTGTCGTTACTACCAGATCGCAGAGAATGGGGTGGTCTTCGGACTGAACCCGAACAGATCGATCGGTTACGCCTGCCAGAAGAGGGCCTGCAAGGATATTCGCATTAACCCGGCGGGACACCTCTCGGACTGTTCGGTCCGTATTGATGGGATGGTCCACCTGGCTGCGTGTAGCTTGCAGGATAAAATCGATGCCTTGCGTGGTGTCATGTCGAGAAAACTCAATCGAACTGACGAGGAATGGGCTCGTTACGAGCATCGGCAACGGTACTACGCGTTTTGGCGATTCGGCGCACCGCTAGGCCCGCTGCGGGAGCCGTGGATGTAGTGTGGAGGAGCTACACACATGTTCGAGAGCGTCCGTGCCGACCTGCGGGCAGCGTGTCGGAATGAGGAGTGTGCCGCAGCCCGGCACCTTCGCTGCTGCGCGGGATGGAACCGCGCCGACTTCGCTCACCGCGATCGCCTTCGCGAATAGGTCTAGGGCGGACAGTCTGTGAAGTGAGAACCCTGCCGCCCAGCGAAGCTCGTACACAAGACCGGTCGTGGCTACAGCCGCGCGCGGGTCTTCTTTGTAACTCACGCGGCAACATTCACTCCCTCGCCATCCTCAAAGGGATTGGTATCCTGTTTGGAAGAACTTGATGGTGATACATGTCTTAAGGCCTGTATTTCCTTCAGAGATTCGATGATCTGGTTCCAACTAACTCGCACGAGGTGCACTACGGAGTTTCTCTATTTAATCTTAATTACCACCTTCCCTTTCGGGTGACCGCTCTCGAGGTAATTCAGTGCGGGCCCAACCTCATCGAGTGAAAAAGTCTTATCGACACGCACCGAGATTACTCCCTCATCTGCGAACGCAGCGAGCTTCGCGAGACGTTCAGTAGTAACTTCAGTAGATTGCGAAATTGCCTTCACATCGTACTCGTCCATAAGCTCTTTATTCGGCTGCTCGAGCATCGAGACAATAACTCCACCTTTACTCAAAACTTTAAATGACTGCCGGTAGACATCGCCTCCCACGGTATCGAACACCGCATCGTAGTCCTCTCCGGCAGAGCCGGATCCGGCTTTGCCGGAAAGCACCTCTTCGAATTTATCTGCCGTGTAGTCAATTGCGAGATCGGCTCCGAGTCCTTGCACAAAACTCACGTCTCCCGTAGCTACCGTAGTCGCAACCGTCGCTCCGAGGTGCTTCGCAATCTGGATCGCAATAGAACCGATGCCTCCTGCGCCACCGTGGACTAAAATGCGCATCCCACGCGCGAGGTGCATCGTATCAATAAGCGCCTGAACAGCAGAAGCACCAACGAGCGGGAGCGCACCCGCTTCTTCATAGGAAAGCTTGCTCGGTTTCCGAGCAATATTTTTTATGTTAACCAAGAGGGTTGCCGCGAATGATCCGGAGTTTCCCGCAAGGATATGCCCCTGTCCGTATACCTCATCCCCTTTCTTCAATCCTGAAGTCCCCGGATCTTTCACGGTGCCGGAAAAATCTCCACCCATGGTTACAGGAAGCGTGAGCGGTATCATTTTCGCAAATGCGCCGCTCCGAATCTTCCAATCGAACGGGTTAACCCCCGCTGCATGGACTTCGACGAGAACCTTTTCTAATTCAATCACCGGCTCCGGAATGTTCTTTATTTCAACGGTTCCATAAGAAATTAATTGTGCTGCTTTCATTTGAATTATTTTTCTTGTTTACTTTTCGAGGACGCTATCTCCGCGTGGCTCGCGGAGCGCTCTCTCTCGGCTCGTCAGCCTCCGAGAACCCCCGAAAAGCAAACACGAAAATAGTTAATACAAAATCCTCTATGCGCTGCACCCATTAGTCTTTAAATTCATCCTTCAACTCTTCGAGCAGCTTCTTCGCTCGATCGGAAATTTTCTTCGGAGCCTTCACATCGAGTTCCACAACGAGCTTTCCTTTTCCGATTCCGCCAAGCCGAGGCATACCTTCACCCGAAACCGTAAGCCGATCGCCGAAACGGTAGCCCGAAGGAATTTCCACAGACGCAACATTTCCCGAGATTGTCTTCACGGAAATTTTTCGGTGGAGTAGGAGGTCGGCAAGCTGCTCTTCATGCCGCACAATTAAGTCATCTCCCTCGCGCCTAAAGAGCGTATGCTGCTTCACCCGGATGCGGAGGTAGAGATCGCCCGCAGCAGCTCCCCGCGGCCCACTCTCTCCGGCTCCCGGGACTTTAATAAGCTGACCATCTGAAACACCCGGAGCGATCGCAATTTCAATTTCGCGATCCGAGTTCATCCGGCCCATACCAGAACACTTCGCACAAATTTTATTCGGAATCTTTCCGAGACCTAAACACTTCACACACGTTTTTACCTGCGCGAAATTTCCAAAGAATGACCGGCGGGATTCCTGGATTTCTCCGCGCCCGTCACAGGCGGTGCATTCGGTGAACCCATCCTTCGGAAAATGCCCGAGGCCGCTACACGTTCCACAGGTGATGAACGTTTTGAACTTTATCTTTTTTGTAGCGCCATGGAATACTTCTTCGAGCGTAACCTCGTGAATAAGCTCAAGGTCAGAGCCGCGTTCGTAGGCGCGCCGCTTCCGCTTCACCCCGATTCCTTCGAAAAAAGCATCGAACACATCGCCAAGATTTTCTCCTTCCATGCCGCCCATGTCGAACCCGAACTCCCAGGCAGATCCTGGTCCGGCTTTGCCGGAAAATCCACTCCAGTCGAATCCGGCCCCACCCGGTGCCCCTCCTGTGCCGTCAAATGCTTTCCCGAAACGATCATATTGGCTTCGCTTGTCACGGTTCGAAAGCACTTGGTATGCCTCGTTGATCTTTTTGAACATCTTTTCATCCCCGCCAGATTTGTCTGGGTGGTATTTGTGAGCGAGTTTCCGGTAGGCGCTCTTAATATCCGCGTCCGTTGCGTCTTTGCTTACACCAAGTATTTTATAAAAATCGTCCATGTTTGTTGCGATGCTAATATACTAATTCATACTAATGATACTAATAACATTTAATTCGCATAATTAGCATGCATTCGCATATTTGCATCGCACTATTCTACGGTTATGACTTCGCGGTTCGCCGACTCGAGCCGAACCGTTATAATATTTAACGCGATAAGTGTCTGATATGCAACGAATGCGAGTAACACCACAATAATGTTCAGGAAAAATGCCAATCCCTTCACAAACCCGAAGATGACGATACCTGCGAATATAATCATAAGTGTCTGATATGCAGGTGCAAGCGTACTAAATTTCGCCACGGTAAGCTCATAGAGCGCTTCCGAAAACCGCTCGCGACCATCCAGTCGGAATCCTGTCGCTTTCCGGATTTCTTCCTTCATCGTTACTATATTCAGCTGAATTTCTGCCTCGGTCATACCCGCGGGAGCTTTCGCGCGGATGAACGCGCGGAGTACATCGTCAATCGATTTGTCCCTGGAAAATCCTGGGATAATGTTTTCTGTAGCTGATTCAGAAATCCCAAGAAGAAAATCGATCGTACCTCGGTGAAAATTTGTTTGAGAAAGATTCAGACTGCCCACGAGATAAAAAACAAAGAAGAGTACGAATCCCGTGGTTGCAACAGTAACCATTCGGTAGGATATCCTGAAAAATCTGATTTTCACCGAATTCAGAATATCACTCCGTCCCCGGACAAATCCCGCAACGAGAAATACAAAGAGCGTACCAAGACCGATGAGGGTAAACACAGAAAACTTTCCGTCGAGCGACGCCCAGACTGCCGCAATCTGAAGGATTACTCCTGCGGCCATCACCTGCACCCCTTTTATGGCAAATGAAGTGACGGTAAACACCGTAAGAAAGAACGCGGTGAGTACAAGGAGTGCAGAGAATTCACCGATCGTCGGCGATGAAAACCAAACCCGGAATTCGTAGCCGAAAATCCATGCGGCAAAAACCCCAAGCCCTAAAAGCCCAACGACTTTACCCGTGAACCGGTCGACTTCCATAATCTACGCCACTTACCACTTACAAGCTAAAACTTATGACTAACGACTTTTATTTAGCATACCATGGCGCAATTCGTTTTCAGTTTTTAGTTGTTAGTTCTCGGTCTTCGGCGGCTCTTCTCCGTCAGGACCCGATCCAGCTTCACCAGACTTTTCAGCACCCTTGCCGTACATTGCAGCTCCGATCTTCTGTATCTCTGCGGAAAGTTCGCCGACCGCTGCCTTAATCGGCTCTGCGTTACCGCCATCTTTCACCGCTTTCAGCGCTTCAATTTTTTTCGTAACTGTATCCTTCACATCTGCCGGTACTTTATCGCCTGCTTCCCTAAGGGATTTTTCGGCAAGGTATACCAATTGCTCTGCCTGGTTTCTGATTTCTGCGAGTTCCCGCTTCTTCCGATCTTCTTCGGCGTGAGACGCCGCTTCGGCTTTCAACTTCTCAACTTCCTCTTTCGACATCGATGTCGTTGCTTCCACACGCACCGATTGGGTCCGATTGCTTGCCTTATCTTTTGCGGAAACGTTCAATATTCCGTTCGCGTCGATGTCGAACGAAACCTCCACCTGTGGCATACCACGCGGTGCGGGCGGAAGGCCATCGAGCATGAAGCGCGCGAGGGTTTTTGCGTCTGCTGCCATTTCCCGCTCACCCTGCAGCACATGGATTTCAACCGATGTCTGGCTATCTGCCGCAGTTGAAAACACCTGCGTCTTTGCGGTCGGAATCGTGGTGTTCTTTTCAATGAGCTTCGTGAATACCCCACCGAGCGTTTCAATCCCGAGCGAAAGCGGGGTTACATCCAAGAGCAGAATATCTTTTACATCTCCCTGAAGGATGCCGGCTTGCACTGCGGCGCCCAAGGCCACCACCTCGTCGGGGTTCAGATTCCGATGCGGATCACGGCCAAAATATTTTTTCACCGCCTCCTGCATCGCGGGCATCCGGGTCTGACCGCCCACGAGCACGATTTCGTTCACGTCGGAGATCTTGAATCCGGCTTCCTTAATAACCTTGTCCATAATCTGGATTGAGCGATCAATATACTCGCGAACAAGCTCTTCAAGCTTCGCTCTCGTGAGTTTAATCAGGAAGTGTTTAGGACCTGACACATCAGACGTTATATAAGGAAGATTTACTTCCGTCTCAAAGGATGTCGAGAGTTCATGCTTTGCGCGTTCCGCGGCTTCCCTTAAGCGCTGGAGCGCTAACGGATCTTTCGAAACATCCACACCCTCCTGCTTTTTATACTCTTTCACGAGGTACTCGTTGATGGCTTTGTCGAAGTCATCACCGCCCAAGTGCGTATCTCCACCTGTCGATTTCACTTCGACCGTATCGCCGCCGACTTCGAGCACAGAGACATCAAACGTGCCGCCGCCGAAGTCATATACCACAATCTTTTCGTTCGTTTTCTTGTTCAATCCATAGGCGAGTGCTGCGGCAGTGGGTTCATTCAAAATGCGGCGCACCTTGAAGCCCGCAATTTCTCCCGCATTTTTGGTCGCCTGCCGCTGACTATCATCGAAATAGGCAGGAACGGTGATCACTGCTTCCTCGATCTTTTCGCCAAGTTTCGCTTCGGTGTCGGCCTTAATCTTCGCGAGCACCATGGCAGAAATTTCTTCCGGCTTGTAGAAACGATCACCTCCGGCAGAGCCAGATCCGGCTATGCCGGACATCTTAATCTCAACCCCACCAGAATCTGATTCTTTGATGTCGTACGGCAACCACGCTTTGTCGCGCTGTACCTCGTGGTCAGTCCACTTCCGGCCGATCAACCGCTTCACTGAAAAAATAGTGTTCTTCGGGTTTGTGATTGCCTGCCGCTTCGCGAGTAATCCCACGAGCCGCTCATTTGCTTTTGAGAGTGCCACGATCGAGGGGGTTGTATTTGCTCCTTCTGTGTTTTCGACAATTTTTGGCTCACCACCCTGGATCACCGCAACTGCCGAGTTTGTAGTACCAAGATCGATTCCGATAATTTTTGCCATTGTTTTTCGTAGATGTTTATTTTACCTCACCATTGCTCAATCTCACTTTCGCCGGCCGCACCACCCTTCCTTCGATTAAATACCCTCGCGCTACCACTTCCGCTATCGTTCCCGGAGGATGCGTTGATTCCATCTCTCCGATGCTCTCATAGAGAGCGGGGTTGAACGGACCGCCAGGGGAGATATTCATCACTTCGAGCCCCCGCCGCTTCAGCACTTCTTCCATCTGCCCCCGAATCATCGCGATTCCCTTTACCGCCCCCGCATTCACTCCGTCCTTCTCGAGCGCACTCATCGCGAGATCAAAGCTGTCGAGCACCGTAATGCAATCCCGCACGAGGTCGGCAGATGCGAATTTCGCAAAATCTTCGAATCGTTTCTGCTCGTCTTTCTGGTAGTTTGCGAGGTCCGCCTTCGCCCGCTTCCACCCGTTCAGATATTCCTCTCGTTCCTTTGCGCATTTCTCGAGTTCAGTCGGCTCTCCGTTTGTCGCTGCCGGTTCATTCTGTTTTTCGTTCATCGTGTCATCATTCATAGTCATATGTCTTTGGTTATTGATTGTGATCACACGCATTTTTCATTGCCATAAAAAATTTAATATTTCCGTCGTAGTTCATCCGCTTCGGCCCGATTGCTGCAATCACGTATTCACCGGAAGGCGATGTGAACCGATCAGCGATGACCGCCAGGTGCGGACTCCGCGTGATGGGACTTTTCCCAATGAACACCCGTGGCTCTCGCTGCCGTGGAATCGCTTCCCAGAGTTCACCGATTCGGTCATCCAGCATTTCAAAATCACTCACAATCTCCTGCACGTCCCGGAGATCGGTAATCTCGCTCTCGCTGATCAGTTCTTCAAAAAGTTCCCGAAGACCGCTTTTCGAAACCACTCGCCGCGAGGGATGGTACCCCACACTTAGCACATCGAGCTCCTCGGCAAGATCGCCCACAAACCTGTCGAGATCGCCGCGTACAAATTCTTCCGCGATCGTGGCGGAAACGCGGTTCGCCTCTGCCACCATTTCGTTCGCAAGATTTGAAAGAATCACATCCACCATAAATACATAACCCTTGTCGGTGGGAACGCGCCCGCCCGACGTGTGTGGCTGTGCTAAAAATCCGGCATCAGTCAATTCGGCAAGTTCGTTCCGAATCGTTGCGGGCTTCACCGGAAGCCGGTAACGCCGGTAAATCTCTCCCGAGCTCACCGGTTCGCCGGTGCGAATAAATTCGAGAATCGCCATACGTAAAATGTCGGCGGTGCGATCATCGATCATATATGGCTATATTACTATTTAGCAGTCTCATGTCAAGAGTGCCAATCTTCATTGGAAATTCAATACAATATGTATCAATAGCTTCCCTACCCTGTGGATAACCTATTTTGACTGAAAGAGTCCGAAAATGGGATTATATGAAAAGGTCGTTCCCAGTGGAAAATCGCTCGACCAACTAGGCCTCGTGCCTAGCGATACAAACTGGGGATTACCAGTGTCAGTCTGTTGACTCCTCCGCGTGCGGACAATCCGCACACCGCGCGATGGGTGCATCTCTTCGGAGCTCTGCACCCATTTTTTTACCCAAATTTTACCCAAATTACTTCTCCACAGAGCAAACGGCGAACGAATTTCGCATGATATACTTACTGCTAATGAATTTAAAAGGTCGAGTAAACCTTTTTCCTACCAAATGAATCCAAAGCAGTTTCTCCAGATCGGCGGCATCATCCTTATCCTCGTTGGGGTACTCGGATTTTTCCTCATCGGTCCCACTGCAGAGCAGAGCATCTTTGGCGAGAATTGGTGGTTTGATAATCCAGAAAACTGGGCGCACCTCGTCCTCGGCATTGTAGCAGTGGCACTCGCCTACGCGGTAAAGAACGCAATGCTTCAGAAGTGGGTGACGATCATCGTGGGAGTGGTGGCACTTATCGCTGGAATTTCCGGATTCGTGACGCCGAACTTCCTCGGCGCGAATATGGAAAACCCGCTCGACAACATTCTTCACCTTGTGATCGGAGTCTGGGCACTCTGGGCAGGATTTAAGAAGGGCGGTATGGCCCCGATGGGTATGTCCGGAGGTATGGGTGGCAACATGGGCGGAGGTATGGGAGGTGGTATAATGAAGTAGTCGCTTCCCCTAACGTATAAAAAATAATCCTAGCGTGAGGGCTAGGATTATTTTTTTCGAATGGTAATTGCTTTGCGAGAGTAGATAACTTTTCCACTCGAACCCCGAAGAGGCGTATGCGTTTTTTCATTGGGTTCTCTCGGCGATCGAGGAACGGAAGGAAAAGACGAAGCGCAATCGCCTCGATAGTGAGCGCTCCTTCTCCGGGAATCGGCAACGTCGAAGCGCGCGTTTTCGTCACAAAGTCTTCAAAGCGAACGGTAATAGAAACGGTCCGAAAAGAAACGCCTTCCTCTGCGGCACGCGCCGCAATCGCGCGGGACAGTTCTTTAACGCGCCCGAGGAGGAATTGAGGATCTAGCGTATCTGCTTCATATGTTTCCTGTTCCCCGATCGATTTAGTTTCATAATCCGACACCACCGGACTTTCATCTATTCCTCTCGCTCGCTCATACATTCCCAAACCCCATTTTCCGAACATTGCTACAAGTTTTTCTTTTGGAATCATTCGGAGGTCTTGTATAGGTTTCACTCCGAGCCGT
>ERZ1292623.1306-Hain-H51-01um-R1-1306-length-24246-cov-4_pt1 | contig 24246 bp, 33 predicted proteins | sample MGYA00564398_ERZ1292623 | MGnify/ENA primary metagenome ERZ1292623 (study PRJEB36523, sample SAMEA6512633) | groundwater metagenome | collected 2019-01-07 | study: AquaDiva: Metagenomics assemblies of 32 groundwater samples | reverse complement strand
TATGGAGGGGCTATGCTTTCTTTTGCAGTGGCTTTGAATAATCAATTGCGTATTTGCGGATACTTTGAATAATTAGGGCAGGCAGTAGATTTCAGTCACTTTCTAATGAATTCAACTTCTTCATCTGTTAACTGCAGGTTTTTGATAGTTTGAGGGTTTTGAGTTATTATTTTTTTTATTAAAGGGAAATCACGCATTGCACGCTTTGTTGAACAATGGACGAACTTGGCGTATTTTTGAGAGATTGTTTTCTTTTTTGCCATTTTTGTGTTGTTTAGCCAAATTTTAAGGATACGCTGTGGTCTTTCATATTTTGTGAAAGATGATTTAGGCTTGTCTTTTGCGTAAGAAATTCCTGCAGACTGGAAAATGTTTTGGTATACAAGGAAACGCCAGAACTGCTGACGGTAGATTCTTCCTCTAAATACATCTGCTTGAGCTAGTGCAAGGTATGCTTTTGCAAGTTCTTTTCCTTTGTATTCTCTCGGGATGTTTTCTTCAATCCATAAAAGCACTTCATCGAGTGACATTCTTGTGCTGTCAAATAAATTAAGATGGTCTGCTCTGTCCTGAAATAATTTCTTTAAGATATTGAAAATAGTGTCATCTTTATGGCGCTCTTCTAGGAAGTCCACATTGCTTCTGTCTGTCAATACATAAGTCTGTACATCGTTTAATGCAGCTCTTAAGTCTCCCTGAGATTTTATTGCAATCTGCTTGAGGAAGTGAGGGTTCTCATCTACACCCTCTTCCTGCAGAACTCTATTAATTACTTTTACAAGATTTTCTATTGTTAACTCTTTCATCTCTACTAATTTGCATTTAGGCCTAAGATCTGAGAATTTCGAATCCCAAATGTCGTTTCCAGTCATGATTATAGGATGAGCTGTTTTTTCTATTATTCTTATTAGCTCTGGCACTCCTCCTATATCTGTTCCAGTTACTCCGTCAACTTCATCCATTAGAAGAATTTTACTTGACTTGAATAGACTGTGCTGCAAAGATGCTGGCTTTAGGACTTCCTCTAATTTTAATCTGTTTCTTAAGTCTGAAGAATTTAATTCAAATATATCTATATTATTTTCTTTTGCTATAGCATGGACTAAAGTAGTTTTACCTATTCCTGGTGGGCCGTGAAGTATAAGAGCTTTTTTCTTTGGGAAATTTTTTAGAAAGTTTTCTACTTCTTGGACAGCTGATTCTTGACCGACCATTGCCTTTGTAGTTTTTGGCCTATATTTTTCAACGAAACTTGTCGATTCTCTCATTTTAGATCTCCTACTCTTGCAACGAATTCAAGACCTGTATTTTGTACTGATACATGGCAATTATATTTGTCATCAACTCCGCTGCCCCATGATCCAAAATCTTCTTGAAAACATGCAAGTCCTTTAACTGGATGCTCATAAACATCTATTTCTTTTAATTGATTATCTCCCCAGATATTAATTGCAAAATATACCCCCTCTCTTGATGGTATTCCATTTTCTGTGAAATTTGGATTATCTTTATTAAAGCGAGTACTTTTTTCTTTTTTAATTGTCATTTTAGATATCTTCTTTCATACCTGCTAGGACAAAAGAAGCCAGAAGGGCCTGGAGCTGCACGAATTCGTCGCTGCCTTCTATTATTCTAAATTCAGTTTCTCCTGTTTTTTCAGTGAGCTTTACCTTTACCTGCGGTTCAATTGTAAGATTCCATACTTCCTTTTGGATTGCCTTTATTATGTCTGTTCCTGAAACACTGTCTTTTAGCATGATGTCTAGAAGTTTTTCTCGAGCGTTAAGGAAGTCACCTGCAAGAGCGTAATCAAGAACCACTTTTACGTTTGTTGGCTTTGCAGATGAAGAAATCATTCTTACCATTTCGCCGTTTATGTCCATGGCAATGGAAGCTGTTGCCTGCAGCAAGTTAATTGCGCGCCTGCAGTCACCTTCGCTCATTTCGTAGAGTGTTTCTGAAGCTTCATCTGTTATCTTTAATTTCTCGTTGTCTGCTATTTTTTTTATAACTGACACTATGTCTTTTTTTTCTAAGAGCTTGAACCGAAAGACTACACAACGGGACTGAATTGGGTCGATAATCTTGCTTGAATAGTTGCAACTCATTATAAATCTACATGTGTTTGTGTAATTTTCCATTGTTCTTCTCAAAGCCTGCTGGGCTTCTGTTGTTAACGCATCAGCTTCATCAAGAAATATTACTTTGAATGGAACTGATCCTATAGCTTTAGTTCTTGCAAAGTCTTTTACTTTCTGTCTTACTACATCTATTCCGCGCTCGTCTGAAGCGTTTAACTCAAGGTAGTTCTCCCTCCACTTTTCCTTGAAGAGCTCTTTTACAATTATTAGAGCTAGAGTAGATTTTCCTGTTCCGGCAGGCCCTGCAAACATTATATGGGGAATATTCATTGCCTGCACTAGGGCTCTCACTCTCTTTACTATTTCCTGCTGCCCAACTACGTTATCAAACACTGATGGCCTATATTTTTCTGTCCAAATTTCACTTTGACTCATGTTAACTTCTTTTTACAAATCTCAAGGATTTTCTCGCATTATAAAGATTTATGTAGCCGATGGATGTGATTGTGCCATGGCTAAAAAAGTGTATACTGCGCTGGGAGACTCTGGGTTTACTAAGGACTTTTCTGGCAAGCCAATGCTAAAAAATGATAGTGTTATTCTTGCTAATGGGAAAGTTGACAGTCTGCAGTCTGCAATAGATATGTCTTTGATTTTAACTGAGGCAGAGCATATTCATTTCTTAAATAAAGTGCAGCAAAAACTATGGCAGGCGGCTGGAGAGATTGCTAATTGCCCTGGGGAATGTATTAATGCTCCTATAACTCCTCTGGATTTAGAAGAGCTTGAAACGTATATTGATTCTTTAGGAGAGCCTCCTAATAAATTTGTCAGATTTACAAATGAGAAAGCAATATGGTTTAATGAATGCCGTATAAGGTGCCGTGAGCTTGAGACTCATCTTGTCAATCTTTTACAGGATAAAAAACTTCGGCCTGAAATTTATAAGTATATTAATCGCCTTTCGAGCTTGTTTTTCATGCTTGGATACGTTTCTGGAGAGAGTAAGACCCTATCTTAAGGCTTAAAAAGGCACTTTTAGTTTTATATTTATGGATGAACCTGTTATATGCCATAAGCGTGGGGGAAGGCCAAAAATGGCCGGTAGAATGGTAACTAAAGAAGCAATTTGCCGGGCAATGCAAGAGCTTGGAAATGTAACAAGATCACAAATCGCTTCTTATTTAGGAGTCACTCCTCAAATAGTTGGCCATAGACTGCGTGAATATGGTATTGATCTACCTTATGACAATCTTAGAAAGAGTATTAACTCTTTACCAAGACTTAGAAGAGAATTTAATGATTTAGGGACTCGAGATAGTTTTCTTGAAGATAGAGATGAACAACTCCTACCTTATGTGATTTAGGATTGAATTTTAGAGAACTTTGCAAAAATCAAATTTCTCTAATAAGAACTCCAAGAACAGGTTCTTTGATACATTCAATTCGTAAGAATTGAAGTCTTTGAAAATTTCCTCGTGACTTTGGAATTGTTCAAACTTCTCTTTAGAATTAAAATTTTGTTAATTATTGTCGATTGTCATTCAGATACTATTTTTATCCGGTTCTAGCTCTGTGCAGCTTTCGTTTTCTCTTTTCCTTTCTTAATCTCTTGCGCTGCCATTTCCACCGCATTTGATTTTTCTTCTTCCATCTTCTTGATGAGCGTTTCATGTTGGTACTGTGTTTTGGGGGTTTTTAAAACCTATTGGTTCTTGATTTTTTCTATATCTTTTATGAATTTCTTTGTTTTTTCCTCACCAATTGTATGGATTAAGTCAGATTCATGGGCTGATAAAATGGAGCGGAGACTGCCTAATTTGCTTGCCAGCTCACTTATTTCCCTCTCATTAAGGGAAGTTCTCTCTAAGATTCTCCATCCTTTTATGGAAGTTATTTTTTCTGTCTCTCTTTGAGCTAGGGCAATGAGAATGTTTTCCATGTCTAGAGTTTCTTCATAGTTGAGAGAGTCCATAAGTTTTTTCGATTTTTTGGCGTTTAGCTTCGTGTAATCTTTTATGACTAAGTTCATCTCTTTGTCTACGCCTTTTATCAGTTCTCTGATTCTCTGCTTTAAGGCAAAACCTTCGTTGCCAAGTTCTAGTAGTGTTCTTTCGTGGCTTTCGAGAAGTTTTTCTATTGCTGCGCCTTTTTGGATCACTTTGCAAGCCTGCTCTAAATCCAGGTCGTCATATACTTCATGAAGGTTTAACTGCGCTAGATATGAGTCGAATAGCTCTCTTTGTTTTTCAAGCAAGTGAAGCATTTGTGTAGCCTTGCTGACTACTTCGTGGGTGTCACGAAGAGGGTATTTTATGTTTTTGTAATATAAATTGATCTCGTTTTTTCTTTCTGAGACACAGATTACAAAAGTTCCAGTCATCTTAGCTGTTCTTTCAGCTGTCTTATGCCTTGTTCCAGTCTCGTTAGTTGATATCTTTGTATCTGGATATAATGTGACATTTGCATGTGTTATCCTTTTCATGTCCTCTGAAAGAATTATTGCTCCGTCCATCTTTGATAGTTCTACTAAACGCTGCGGGGTGAACTTGCAATTTAATTTAAATCCACCATCCACAATTCTGTCTATGCCAATTTTGTCCATTACTATAAGTGCTCCTTTTTTTGCCTGCACAATGCCGTTTAAGCCTGAACGTATTTGTGTTCCAGGCGTAACTTGCCTAAGTATGTTGATTATTTCTTCTTTTGTTGCTCTATTGTTTACTACGTCTGTTATTACTGGAACAATCTGTGCCTGCACTTCTTTTTTCTCGTTAAACTCATCAACCATCTTTACTCGATGTTAAAATTCTTTTGTGTATTTATAAATTTAGTCTCTTTTTGGAAAGAAAACTGTTTTATAGAGGATTAGGATAATTGAGTTACATATTTGTTCCAAATCCTTTAATAGGACAATTAGCGAAAAAGTAACATGATTAAACTAATTGCCCATAAACTGATGTTTTTAATGATATTTATATTTTAAAACTCCGTTGCTTGACCTTCCTCATCTACTCGGAGACTCGCTGCTGATATGAATAAATAGTTTTTAAAAGTCTGAGATTAACTTATTTTTGCATTCTATTGCTCGACCCTCCTCATGAACTCGGAGACTCGCTGATGAATGCAAAAAGCCCCTTAGAATAGTGGTCGAGTTCGCAGGCCTCTGGCGCCTGAAACCCCGGTTCGAATCCGGGAGGGGCTATTTCGGATTCGAAGTGCTCATAGTGAACAAGTCACTCTGGCAACTTCAACACTTCGTGATTGAAGTAATCCGGGTGGAGCTATTTAGGAATAGGTTTATAATTTAGAAAATATTATTTAGAACATGAAGCGTGGTGATAGAAAGACAGATGAGTTAGAGCATCAAGAACATAGCCATTATCATCACGGTCTTGTCAAGTTTTTACTTTCTAAACTAAAGTATCCTAAACTTACACTATATCTTGTTTTTATTGCTCTTGCCTACTATTTTTTCACTTCTGATTTATTCTCTAAATATGTCCCTTTTCTTGTGAGTCACGGGTACTGGAGTATTTTTATTGCGGGTCTTCTTTTTTCATATGGATTTACTACTCCCTTTGCAATAGGGATTTTTGTATTTGCCGAGCCAACTAACATTTTATTTGCTGCTTTAATTGCTGGGTTTGGAGCATTCTTGGCTGATAGCATAATATTCGCTTTTATACGCTTTACAATGATGGATGAATTTGCTAGATTAAAAAAGACTAAACCTCTGCGCTCTTTTGACTCTTTCTTCCATAGATGCTTTAGTGTTAATGCTCAGAAAACATTTCTGTATATTATTGCTGGATTTATTATTGCTTCTCCTCTTCCAGATGAGATAGGAGTCGTGCTTTTGGCAGGACTGAGCAAAGCGCACCCTGGTGTTTTTGCTTTTGTGAGTTTTGTATTCAACACTATTGGGATATTCGTAATACTATCTTTCTTCTGATTTTTTACTGCGCTTCCATAAGCCTTTTAAAGCATTTTAGTCAGTTTTGTTTAGGCTCTTGTAGTCTAGTGGTCAAGGACACCGCCCTCTCGCATACTACAACATGTGAGGTTATGTCGTTGAGACTATACCTTCCTGTCCGTCACGGACAGCATGGGGTATTTTCATTAGCCGCCTACGGCGGTGTGGAGAACGGCGGAAACCCGGGTTCAAATCCCGGCAGGAGCATATATACTGAATGGCATTTTGATGGGATTTGCAACTTAACGGAACTCTATAGAAAAATATAAATTCTCTTTAATGATTAAAATTCCATGGCCTTTGAAGAATTACCGGAAAATAAAGTGAAAATTATCAATAATTTGATTACTACCCAATCTCCTAACTCAGTGAACGGATCCCCTTGGCTTTCGGTTTTTCCATGTAACCCGGCTGACCTTGTAGAGAATAGATTCTTATTAAATAAAGCTGTTGCAGCCGGAGTAGTCTGTAGTGGTGCTATTACACTTAGTCCCGCAAGTCTTTATTCTTATGATATAGTTAGGAGAGATGGAGAAATATTTGATACTGATGTGCATCTTCTTACAGCCTCTGGATCAACTATACTTAGAGAGAAAATGATAAAGAAAAACTCTCCTGGACATCATTCATTAAATATTCATCCTTATTATCTTATTTCTTCCTAAACACTTTGGAATTATCCCAGAACCAGTTAAAATATTTTCTAAATGAATCTGCTACTTCTTGATTTACTATTTCTATTGCTAGAGGTTGAACTCCTTGAGGAATAGCTATTACTACTGTGTCTTTGTAAATTAAAATCCAAGCAGGAGTCTCTATATCTATAGGCATCCTCCTTGCATCACAAAACTTGTAACCATTTCGGTTTATTAGAGTATCATCTGAAACATCTACGTCATATAATAACTTAGCTTTGATTTTCTTTTTAGCTCTTAGGACATGATCTTTTTCCCAGAAAGCGTGGTAATATTCTGGCTGTTTTGCAGGAAGCCCTAAATTAAGATACTCATCACCTTCTTTCAATTTTTCAAATCTTTTTTCATATACAGTCATTATTCCTTTAAATCCTTCGTAAACTGTGGCTTGATTTAATTTTTGTGAAGATCTTTGCAACAAAAGTTCTGGTATTGCTTTAGCAAGTTCTTTTCGTGTTTCCTCCAGTTTTCTCTTCTGCGAGTCTACATAATCTAATAGTTGGTTTGGTGGAGCAGCTTGATAGTGCTTTATATCATCCTTTACCACATAAGAAACAAGCCCTTTTTCTATAAGCCTTTCAAGAATTCTATAAATTATAGATTTAGTAATTCTTGACTCTTCTAATATTGGTCCTATAGTACTTTCGCCTATTCTTATAAGCGCAAGATATACTTTGCTCTCTCCATCAGTCAGTCCTGCCTTCCTTAGTGCTTCCATACTACTAGTGGTATACCTGAACTTAAATATCTTTCTTTTTTAGAGTTATTATGAAATACAAACAAATCGTTAAGGCGATTAGAGAACTGAAATGGGAAAATCTTCCTGCAGAAGACTTGCAGAAGCTAATGATATTAGCAGAATACTCTGCAAGAGAGTTTGCAGAGAGTCTTCGTATAGCTTTGCAAATATATCCAGAAAATGAAGAGCTTCAAGAAATGGCCCACGGAGAAATTAATACAAATAATCTTAAGTTCAAGGATTATAATGGAAGAGGAGACCATTCACATTTTCTTGAATACTTTATAGCTAAGTATAAAATAAATCAAAAAGTTTCTTCAGAAGTAATAAGCGCAGGAGATCATTATATCACCGAAATCAGAAAACTTCCTAAAGAAGTTAGAGCTATGTCTATATTTAGCAGAGAACAGGAATTGCCTGGAATTTTTCAAAGAATTCTGCAAGCTAAGGGTTGGAAGGCACAAGGACTACCCGAATTCAAGTATTATTTAGAACAGCACATTTTGTTAGATAGCAGTTCTGGCGGACATTCAGATCTTGTGCAAGATTTCTTAGTTGATGATAGAATGGAGAAATTCTACAAAATAAGGCTGGAGATGTACAAGTCTATTGTTAAACTTTTTAATAATTAAAGGATAACTCCTGTCGCATCCATTCCTTCTCGACAATGCTTATAAATTATCTAGACAGCAGAATATGTCGAATGGTTAGGCTTCGACTCTTTCCCTTAGTCTTTTGCTAAAGTCTATATTACTTGAAAATAATTCATTGTGAAATGCGTTAAGTCGTGCAATTATTGGTTCAATACCTTTTACGGTAGCTTCAACCGCTTCTAATTCTTTAGCAGTTTCTTCTAATATTCTTCCTTGTTCTGCTCTGTAAGATTTTGCATCTCTTGCAGATATTCTTTGAGAGTTAATTGTTACAGCAGTACCAAATGGGTCAGTTTTGAATGAGTCAGGGAGATCAAAGTTAACATAAGGAAATGTTCCTAATTCAGTGTTTCTACTCCAATTATTAGATTTCTCTCTCATATTTGGAGTGCCATTTCTAAGAAAACTTACAAAAACGTTAGGTGTTAAAACAAATGCATCTGGGAGATGTACACTTCCAAAGTTGCAATAATCCCCATAAACCCGTATTGATTCTGGAGATCTCCCATCAACTCCTTTTAATCTTCCAAATTGTTCTTCTATATTTGCAAAAATAGAATCTTCAGTGTTTCCAAGTAGTTCTAAAAATTTGTCTATTGGCATTACCCTTCCAACAGTTGGAGCCACACTCGTTCCATCAGCTGCGTATCCGTATTTATGACTGTGATACCAAGAGGAGTGATCTACCATTCTCACTTGACCATCAGCAGGTAATTCTGAATAAGCTTTTGTTACATTTCCTATTTCTGCAAGAGTTATGCCTCCACCATCAGGATTTATTATTAATGGTTGGAAATATCTTAGTTCAGAATCGCTTCCTTGTAGAGTTGAGCTCCGTCCAGGAGATGCAACCTCTAGAGTTACTGGTCTGGAATATTTTCTTGCTTCAGGTTCAGGTTTATCTTTCTCCCAATCTTGTCTTCCTTCCCAGTCTCTGAAATCAGTAGGTAATCCGTAATTAACCATTCCAAACCCCGCAGAAGAAGTAGCAATAACCCGACCATCTCTTTGGAATATTACTGGCTCTTGACCGCTAATTCTCCTCACAGTATCAATAACAGCACTATAAACTTGGCTTCCACTTGAGGAGTCTAAAGTATCTTTTACCATATTAGTCTACGTTCGTCCCAATTAGTTTGGGTATATAATCATTATTACAATCAATAATCTAGATTTCTATATAACTATTAAGCCTTCTATTTTTGCCAATAGAAATATTTAAATAATCCTATCATTATAGTGATACTATGGACATTGAGACAATAAATCCCCACGTAATCAAGATTTTAATATCTGCAAGAGAAAACGATAGCATTGCCGCTATTTCCAAAAGAATTGGATTGTCTTATGGGTGGACTCATAAATGGGTTGGTCAGTTAATAAAAGAGGGGATATTAAAGGAAAAATGGAAAGGAGTAGTTTTGCAAGGAGATAATAAATCTTATCGAGAAATATTAAGTTTTATTAGAAAAAATGTCAGCGAAACTGGTTTGTATTACTCTGCATTAAACTTATTTGGCATTGAGTATTGTTTCACAAAGACAGATGCTGTTTATTTTTGGACAGAGGGCAGATACAATGTAGCCAGATATAGGGAATTTTATCCCATTTTTATTAAAATAAAGTCTGAAGATTATCCTATTTTTGAATGGTACTGCAAAAAATTAAACTTTAAAATAAACGCCAAAAAGGGAGTTTTTTATTTTCCTCAAATAGCTGATAAATTTAAATCTGTTAAAAAAGGAGATTATTTAATAGAACCTTTAGATGAGACAATTTCTTTCATGAAGAAGAATATTTATAATTTTGAGCCTGCATTAGAGATAATAGATGAATTATATAAGAAAGGATTGAAAATCAAATATAAGGAAGTGAACACAATATGGAAAAGTTAATCAAAAAAGAAAATGCAATATTTGATATCTTGCAAAAGTTTATTGATGCAAGGCTTGATTTCATTGTAGTTGGAGGTTACGCTGTTTCTGCCTATAAGCATAGGTTCTCTGTTGATGCGGATATCGTTATTCAATCAAAAGACTTAGAGAAATTTGAGGGCATATTAAAGAAAGATAAATTTTTGCTAGTTATTGAGAAGGAACTCGACAACGTTTATGCCTCCAAATTTATGAGATACGAAAAAGACTCAGCAAGTGTTGATATATTAATCGATGCATTGGCTTCACGTTCAACTAATGCTTCTTTTAGCTATAATTTGTTAGCAGATAATGCTTCAAAAAGAAAAATAATCGGCATTGAGAAGGAAGTTGACGCCTTAGTTTCTAGTAAGGAGATGTTAATCGTTATGAAAATCCATTCTGGGCGATTGACTGACTTTAGGGATATTGCAGCATTGGCTAAAGATACCGATATTGATAAAATTAGAAAATTCTTGTTTATTGGGGATTTGGCAGTTATACAAGCTAACTTAGATAAATTAAAAAAATTGGTAATGGATAGGAATTTTGCAAACTCTTTTAAAGGAGTTTTTATGGAGAAAAAGTTTGATATTGATATGAAACAAGTCGAGCATATCTCTGATATAAAAGAAAAAAGGGAATCTTAAAAATTGGAAAGTTACTTTTTTCTTTCAAAAGATTTTTATACGAGCTTTATCTTCCTTTTTTGAGGTAAAATGATAAGCTGGATTGCAATCGCGATTATTGTTGTTTTTATCTTTATTTTCTTTAAGATTACCTCTTTTAGATATGAGAGATGGTGGACGTATTTGATTGCTATTCTAATGATCTTTTTGCTTTTCTCTTTCTTTAGTGTTGTTCGCAAAAATAGTCTTGAGCTTGGAAGTCCTGAAGGATTTATTTCAAGTATGAAAGTATACACTTCCTGGCTTTTTGGATTTGGAAAAAATGTTGGGCGGATTACTGGACAAGTTACAGCTATTGACTGGAATGCTACACAGAATGCTTCTTTGGGTGCTTCATGAAAACTCTTCTTATTCTAATTAAGGTTTTTGTAATTGGGGCTTTGCTTATTATTAGCAATGAGAATCTGGCCATGAGCTCTTCTGAAAATAGGACTCAATTCTTCAGCGAATATACTACTTGGCTTTCAGAGCTAGTTCATCATGGAATTGTTGTAGTTGGTTATGTTGTGGGAAATCAATGGCTTCCTGATTCTGGAAAGGGATAAATAAAGCCTCCACCGAGAATTGAACTCGAATCTCGTCCTTACCAAGGACGTGTTCTACCATTGAACCATGGAGGCGCATTTATCCACAGAAACTATTATTGTTTTAAAGGTTTGTTTTTGGCAATAGCTTTTTATATCTATTATGGCCACTTGAGGGATGGAATTGTCCGAGCTTAAACAAGAGTATGATAAACTTAGGAAAGAGCATGATTTAGCGTCTTTTGATGATATGAATAATGTGTTTGATATTGGCAAGATTGAACGCGATTCTGGAAATTTACTAAGGGATGTGCGCAAGCTGTGCTCTGAAAAGGTTTCTCATTACCTGCGCTTGCTTGAGCTTATGCTCAACCCTGGACAGGCCTCTCCAATGTTTCTTGTACTTCTCAAGGAAATAACTGCTCAAGATAAAAAAGTTATGGATATTATATTTAACTCATTTATTGAACTCGAGATTACATCGTATAAACTTGATATAACTTACTCTGCAGAGCAGGAGTCTATATTTATCAAGAAAGTTTATTCTATTTGGAAGGAACGCTCTCCTGAGATTGTGCATTTGATTGGAATACTGGAAAGAAACTGGAAGAGTGTAAATAAACAGCAATTGAAGTCTCGAGATTATTTTAATTGATTTTGTATTAATTCCCTATTTATAGACTTGTTGTGAATATTTTTTAAATGATTTTATCTGACGATTTTTGAATATGAAATTAATTAATAATTATTTTGGGACTTGTTATTATGAGTTGGATTTGCTTTTGATAACTGCTTGATTCTTGAATGCTTGTTTTGAGATTAGTTATGTCGCAAGTGCCTATGCCTAAAACTACACACTTAAGTAGGGTTTGGTGTATTGTTTTTTGATTTTTATTTCATAGTAACTTGTAAATTTCTTCAAGAGATATTTCTGCAACTGCCAGAGGCATTTTTGCCCCAGCTGACTTTAGGCAGTTTGGATGAACTTCTCCAATATAACCTATAGTCTTATTATTGACTATTATTGCTCCGGTTCTGCCATCGATCATATTTGGATAAGATACTTCTTTGAGAGTGTACTCGCACTGGATTGAACTGAATAAATAGTCCAGATGTTGTTTACATTCTGTAAAATTTGAAGGAGTGAGAGCAATAATAAGATTGTCTTTTTCGCCTACTGCGGTTTCTTTCTGGTTGTTTAGTGCGAACACCCTACCGATTTCAAATAATTTTTGAGGATATTCGGCGTTTTTGTTCTCTGCGATTATTCTTAATAGTGGAATGAGGAGGTTAGGTCGAAGAAATTTGTATTCTGTTTTTGAGTTTTCCAGCTCTATCGCTTCTTTTGACGCATATTTTTCTTTTTCTTCGAGCTTTATTAAATGATAAGAGGATAATTCAAGCATGCCTAAACCCACTAATGCTTCAGATATCTTTCTTTTGAATATGCTTTCTTTGGACTCTTCTCCAGGAGTGGAGATATTTGGAATTTTATCTATGAAATTATTGTATCCGTAAGCTATTGCGATATCCTCAATGAGATCTACTTCATGAAGCATATCTGTACGCCACGGAGCTATCTCAGCTACTGACGCTTTATAGTTATGACCCATGCGAGCAAGGAGCTGTGACACTTGCGTTTCTGTTAAAGATAAACCTAGCAATCTATTTGTAGACTCTATGGAAAGTTTCATTTTTTGAGGGGTGAAATCCGGAGTAATTGTCTTTTCTTTGTCAATTAATTCCATTTGGTATATTTTGCCACCCATTTCAGCCATCGCGGCACAAATTATAACCAAAGTTTTTTCAAGAACTCTCTTATCTGTGCCACTACATTCAATAAAGACTTCTTTTGTTGACAAATCTATTCTGCCCGTTTTTTCACTGTTAACTATGGGAGGCATTGAGAGTATTTCTTTGTTTGAGTCTATGAATAAAGGATATTTGCTGTGATTTGCAAGCAGGTGCTCGTATTTTTTTCCAGTTGGATGCAAGAGAAGAATTTCTTTTGCGGATAATTCTCTATTTGAACCTAAGGGATGATATTTTATTTCACTTGGGTTTTTGGCAATATAGGTTAGAGGCAGTTTTATCTTGTCAAGTGGATATATTCCAATAGCCATCTTTTTGCGGTTTCTTCCTAAAGTGATTGCAAGCTTCTCTTGCATATTGATAATATCTTTTATCTCTTCATCATTAAAATTTAGTCCTTTAATTATTGCACAAGCAGTATATGGCCTGACATCTTTGACAGATTTGTCAATATAGATTTTGTAGTCTTTCTCCGGCTTATTTATTTTGTAATTTTTTAGTCCAGTTTCTTTTCCTAAAAATGCTTTGAATGAACGGATGAATCCGTACAGGGATGTGAGATCTGGACGATTTGCAAATACTTCTATTTCTATAGACTCTTGGTTGATGCTTTCTAAAGGTGTTCCAAACAGAGTTATCTTTTCCTGTATTTCTGGAGTTAATTTAATGTGCTTCTCAAATTCCTTGCGTGAAAATATTATGTTTGTCATTTGAGCAGTGGAGGATGAGACCTTAAGTAATTTAGATTGTTACTATATAGATCTCTAAGATCTTTTATTTTGTGCGCTTCTGTCATCAGCCTGTCAAATCCTGGACCCCATGCTAAGACTGGTATTGCTGTGCCTAACAAAGGAATGGTTACTTCTGGTCTAAAAATTCCCGCTGCAAGGACTTCTACCCATTCCTGCCTTTCTTCATTCCAAATAGAGCCTTCCAGACTTGGCTCTGTGTATGGGAAATAGCTCGGCTGAATGCGGACTTTATCGTGCCCCATTTTCTTTGCGAATTCCTTTAAGTAAGCTATTAAGTGTCTGAAGTTTCCATTTGGGTCAATAACTATTCCTTCCGCTTGATTGAACTCAAATCCATGCTTCCAGTCTAAGGTTTCATTTCTAAAGACTCTATTGACTGAGAAGAATTTAGCTGGAAGGTTTTCTTTTTTAAGTGATGCCAAAGTTTTTGCAGATAGACAAGTTGTGTGTGTTCTTAGCAAGACTTTCTTTGCTTCTTTTTCACTCCAGTCATACTGCCATCCTTTACTATTTCCAATTCCTTTTTCATGGGCTTGTTTTACGCTACTAACTAAATTTGCGCTTGGAAGCTTTCCTTCCACATTTTTAATGAAGAATGTGTCCTGCATCTCTCTTACTGGGTGGTCTTGCGCAGTGAAAAGTGAATCGAAATTCCAAAAAGATGTTACGGTGTAGTCTCCAGTCATCTCTTTGAAGCCCATTTCAAGCCATATCTTTTTCCCCTGCTCAATAGACTGATTTACGAAGTGCTTTTTTCCTCCGTTGATTGAAGGCACTTTTGCATGTATATCATATCTTCTAAATCTTTTGTTACCTATGCCATCTTTTACCATTTCTGAAGTTACTTCTTCCATTAGATCATTGGTTATATTTTTACCAGCAATTTTCTTTCCAATTTCAGTGATTTCAAAACTGATTATTTTTTTCTGCTGTATTTCTATGATATCTTTTCTTGATGTTAAATCTTTAAGCACTTTTTTTTCATAATCATTTAATTCTTCCATAGATACTGGGAGTTTATCTAGAAAAATCTCTTCCGGAAATCTTTTTATTATTTCGTCTCTTTTTGCAGTTATTTCTATTTTTCCTTCTTTTAATTCAATCAAAGCCTTATTTTTTAGAGCCCCTAAAGATGCTTTAAATTCGTTATCGGACATCTTTGACTCTGCTCTAATTTCCTGAATGCTTTTTTTGTTGTTTTTCTCTATGACTTCGAGCAGGTTTCTTTCAGGAAGATTGTTTTTTTTATAGTATACCCCATTGACTCCAAGATCAATGAAGCTTTTCTGCTCATTTTTTAGAGTTATGATTTTTTTATTCTCTAAAAATGATAATGCTCTTAAAACTGATGTCCTGTCAAGACCTGATTTTTCTATTATTTCATCGATACTCTTGCGCAAATATGGTATTATTGCTCTCTCTATTGAAGACAGTGATTCTATCAAGGTGTCCATATATTATGTTTTGATTAATGATATTAAAAAACTATTGCTTCTTTGATCTGCTCTGTGGATGAGCCCATGCCTTGAAGGAAGTCTTTCATTTTTCCCAGCTTTTTTGTTTTTACAGCTATCTTTACCCCTGATTTTCTGCAAAGCTTGATGTTTTGCTTTATTTTTGCAAGCCTTTCTGCTTTTAACTTTGGTTCTAGAGATCTTATCTCATCCAGATCAACTCCTATTGCAATACTATTCTTTGAGCATATCTTTGCAACAACATGATTTAGTCCGCTATCAGTCTGTCTTATCTTGTTCTTTCTGTTTCCTTTTTCCACTGACAGAAGTATATCAAATTTTGCCGCTTCTGCAATTTTTCTGTTAAACTCATCGTCTTGAGCTAGAACTATTCTTGGTCGCTCACTATTTTTGAGCAGCTTTTTTGCTTCTTCTAGATTTCTGGCGTTTATCATGTTTATTCTGATTGCTTTATTTTTAATTTGCTTTTAATTAATTCTAGATTATTATTGATGTTATTTATATCTTCTTTTGTTTTGGTAATATCTTCTTTTATCTTATTGAAACCTTCTTTGACGCCTTTAGATATATGTTTCATCTCAATTTTTGTTTCTCCAACTTCACGATTGAGCTTTATGAAAAGCGTTGCTAATATTAAAACTAAACCTAACATAAACTCGCTCAATGTGGGACTTCCTCCAAATATCAGTTCAATCAGCCAATATATGACTAATATAGATAGCAATATTAATATGATATCTAAAAATATTTCAAAGATAGATTTCTTAACTTTCATGATGGTTCTCCTGTTATGAGTATTTTTACTAAAAGAACTAGACCAAGCATTAAAATTATAATTAAAATCCAGTACCACCAAGGGTATTTGATTTTTATTTCGTTCATGGTTTTTCTAGGTAGCAGAAGTATTTAGGGTTTTTGGGTTTGTTAATAACTGTTAACTGGTGACTAATAATTTTAGAGATTTATCCAACTATTGTTGTTCCTCTGAAACTTTTACTATTAAGCAGATTATCTAGGTTTTTTAGATTTTTTCCTAAAATGTGAGTTTTTATCCTGTTTTTTCTTATTATCTTTGCCGCTTTTTGGTCAAGAACAAAATGCTGGCCTGGTTTATATTTTATCTTAAGCGCCCGCTTCTCAAATTCTTTCCAAGATATGCTCGAGATGAACTTTGCATTTTTATCAGTATTAGGGTTTGCGCTATAAAGACCATCAATGTTTGTTAGATTAATGAAGTCTGTTTTTAGATATTTTGCCAGTTCTGCTGCAGTGCTATCTGAAGTCTGATTGGGAGCATATCTTAGTGCCCCGCAAAATACTATTTTATTCTTTGATAGCTGGTTTTTTACTTCTTGCATACTCCTTGGAAGAAATTCATTGGCGGCACTTGCAAATAACTGCATCATTAATTTAGCGTTCATTCTTGTTGCCATTATTCCTGCAATGGACTGCTCTTTCTGGCTTTTATGCTCATGCGCAAGGATTGAGATATATTCTCTTGCAACAAACCCTCCTCCGCATACTGCTACAAATTTGTATTGATTACAGTGTTTTTTTATTATGTTCTTGAATTTATCAAGCCATTTTGGGTTTATGTGCTCTGGGACAATAAGACTTCCTCCCAGGCTTAGAACTATCACTCTCTTTTTCATGTAATCTTGAATATAGCAATTTATTTAAGCTTTTAATTGTACTTGCATTGTGTTTACTGGTCATGATTTGGCTTTGGAGCTTGTAAAATTCTTTGTGACAAATAACTTTAGTGCCTCATCTATGCCTACAGATGAAAAGTCTGGATGGATTAGCCTCATGGGAAAGCTGGAACTTTCTTTTTGGATGGAGCCTACTACAACTTTAAATATCAGATTATCATCTGATTATTTATCCGATTACCCCAATATATTAGAGAACTTGGACAAATTTTATGGATCATTGCCTAAGACAATTATTGATCATCGTAAAAACTTTGCTGGATATATAGATAACTCCCGTCTTGAAAAAAGAGATAATCCTTTTGAATGGAGATGCTCTATTTTGGATGAGGATGTTAGCAGAGTATTTGGAGCAGTTTATGATGCTTGTATACGCCCTGCTTTTTATCTTGCCAGGAACGCACCGCGATAGATTTTAATAGAAAGTTTGCATCATGCACATATGGTTAGTTTAAGAGATGATGGTCACATTAATTTTAAGCATGTCTATCTTTTTTATTTTGCTTTTGTTTTGATTCTGTCTGCCTCTGCTTTCTTTTATTTTACTGAATCAACCCCATCTACTATAGGATTTGTTATTAGTCAGGCTGAATGCAATGTTCAGATATGCCCTTACTTTGCATTTAATAATGCTGGGTATAATAAGTGTGTTTTGGAATTGGGACAATCGAGAGCAGAGGATTGTAATTTTTGTCTTATGGTTTACGGCTGCGCTGGGTATGTTTCTCCAACATATGTTGGAGATGAGCCTACGGCCGGCACAACAGGATTACCTCTTCCTCCTACATCTATTGGAGGTGGTCCCACTCAAATGGAAATAGAGATTTCCAAATCTTATTTCTCCCAGACAGCTTCTGCTTCTGAATATGCCAAAAATATTGTTGAAAGGGTTTTGTATCCCAAAACTACTTCTGGGTTGTCTGCTTTCACTTCATCTTTAGGAAATCCTAGTTTTATATCTCCTCTATGCTATAGTTCAAGCGAGGCTCTTAAATGCACTAAAGAAAATTTGATACTTACAAATAAGAAACTAGATGCTGTTGAAGATTTAATTGAACTAAATATTAAAGAATCTAATTATCTTCTTGAAAAGTATCCTGGCCAAGCGCAGATAGTCAGAGATAATTCAGAGATGATTAAGCTGGCAATAGGGTTTGAGAATATTGCGTCACAGCTTAATTCACAGCTTTCTTTAGTGGTAAACATTGCTCTTGAAAAGCAAAGAGAAGAGGCACAGCAGCAGATTTTAACTGAAAAAAACAAAGGGGAAATTTTAGATTATTATCAAGATATCTCTGGGCAAATACCCAAGAATAAAGATGATGACTGCAGTGTTCCTTTACAGATTATGATTTATGAGGGAATTAAGGGCGGAGTCTCTTCCATAAACTCTGAAGGAAAAGAGTGCTTTGATGAACCTCTGCCAGTGGATCCATATATCACCCAGGAAGCTATTGTTAGCAGCTCGAGTGGGAATAATCTTGCCCCATCTCAGTCTAGTTCGGGTAATAGCGGTTCCAGTATTGTAAGTGTTTTTCTAATTGCAGGACATGGCCTTTCGGATTCTAATAATTATGAAGCTCTTATAATATCAAAAGGCGTAGATAACTTTCCAAGAATAGGATTTTTACTTGCTCCAACTCACATAGACTTAGAAAAGAAGATTGCTGACTTAACAAGAAACTTGTTTTTTGGTTCAAGCGATGCTTTATCTGATATGACTCCTAGAAAGTCTTCTTCAGCCCATGTGAGTGATTCAGGAATATACTCAAAGCAAATTCCTTGGTTTTTATGGATAACCTTTGGTATTTTGCTAATTTCATTTTTAGTGCTGGGCAGTCTTGTTTCCATTGATAAAAAGTATCTAATATCCCAAGGCAAAAAAGATTTATTAAAAAAAGATTTTGCATCTGCTGTGAAGAATTATAACTCTCTTCTATATATTTACAATTCTTTTGATGATGAGGATCGTTCTCTTAAGAATAGTATCTTAGAATACAAGCACGCACTTTTAAAATCTCTTAAAGAAGCATCTGTTAAATATACTTTTAGAGGATCTTTAGAATTGCCTGAAATATTACTTCAATCTGACGGATTTTCTCATTTAGGGCATGAGGGTCGTGTAAGCAAGCTTATTGATGATGCAATAAGAGATGCTAAAGTTAATCGCAATATCGCAACTGGCCGATTACCAATAATAGCGGAGTTATACAGTAAGCTAGATACTTCTTCGCAAAAGAAACTGGCTCATAAGTATGAATCTTTAGTTTTTAGCCTTCGACAGAATTAATTCTGTACAAGCTGTTGGAATGGGTTTTTCTTTTGAAGTATAAATCTTGGTCCAAGCATCTCTGAAAGAACTGCAGTTAGAATAAGATTATTTAGAGCCGCTTTTATTGTCCCGTCAATTACGGGTATTTTTGTTTTTTGTGAGAACTCTGCAATCAACTCATAGACTTCCTCTATTGATAGTCTTACGGGAGTCTTTTGAACTACTCCTGCTTTTTTCACTAAGATATTTTGCTCGGATCCGATACATTCTATTTCCGTGACTGCTGGGTCTTTTATAAGAAAACTTAACTTTTCAGATGCTGATTTTTGGCCTGCATTTGTGTTTTGCATTTGCTGTGAATTTGTATTTTGGTATCTTTGTTGTGCAGTATTTTGTGTAAATCTTCTCTGCGGTGATTGAGGCCTGAAATTATTATATTCATTTATCTCAATAATATGCTTTCCAGCCGTATTATTTTTTATTCCTTTTATTCCTTGGGGAAGCATTTCTATCACTACTCTGTTTTCCATTTCTTTAGGCTGATTTTGGATTTCAATTGCTTCTGTGAAATCGGGAGAAGGCTTGCTAACCATTGCTATAGAATGCAAAAAACTTACTAAAAAAATCTCTCCTAAATCTCTTTGTTCCATGTCAAGAAGTCTGCTTCGAAACTTTATAAATTAATATGGAATTGACTTCTTGAACACAAGAAATTTTTTCAGTGTGAAAAAATTTCTGTGCAACAAATTCTCTTTGAGAATAATTTGTTTGCATCCAAACTAAGCAATGCACCTGCATTGCGAGGCATTCAAAAATAAGTATATTTTTGATGAAACAAGTATGTTTTTTTGATTAGATTTCTTCGCTTGATTGCTGAGGCTGCTGGGATGGGGCTCTAAATGCCGGCCTTACTCCTGGACCATATAGTCTTTCCCTCATTTTTTCTTCCATTAAAGTTAATCCTTTTGCCAAAACTTTATTTTGATCCAATAATCTGTCTATTTTGTCTAGGAATTCTTTGTCTCTTTCTGTTGCCTGCATGTGAGGCTGTTTTGCAAAATTCCTTGCAGCCAGCTCAAATAATGCCAGAAGATTTTGAATCTGCTGAGTTAACTTGTCAAATTTTTCTGCTAAATTGACATGGACTTTCTGTAGCTCTATAAGGCTTTGAAGAGTCTGGTCTTCTAAAGATTCTTTTGCCTGTCGTGGTGCAGATGGAGAAGAATGTGCTTTTTTGTGCATACACTATCGAATGATGGCTTGTTTATAAAGATTATTAGTAAAAGTTAAAAGGCGTGTTTTGTTTGAAATTGTTATAGGATCCGTAATTAAATGGTATAATATCTGCCTCCAGAAATTTTGGAGTTAGCAGAAGTCGGGGGTTCGATTCCCTCCGGGTCCATTTTAAATTCTGCAACGAGTCTCAGAGCATATGAGCAGTGTTTAGAATAGATTTAATGAGTTAATTATAATCTCTTCAACTGCTCCATTTCATCCCAGGAAATTGAAGAGCCTTTGAATTTTGTCGCGTATATTAGCGCTTCTAGGGCTCTCTTATCCGGTATTTGTATAAATCCTTTCTTATAGGCCATGTATACTATTTCACTTGAGCGTATGAATCTGAAATGTCCGAGCTTTTCTATCTCTTGAGTGTTTAGCGTTATATGCCTGTGGAGCTTATTTGACATAAGGTCTTTTAGATTCGAGGGCTTTTCAAATAATACTCTTGTTGTTCTTTCATCTATTCCTATAATATTTTCTATGGCTCTTCTTGATAAAATCCTGCTTACTGCAAGACATGAAACCTCTGCAGGGCTTACAATTTCAATGCAATGGTTCTCAGTTTTTACTGCGCAGTTTATCAGGCTTACCATGTGCTGGGTTTCGCTTTCTATTTCTTGTGATGCCAGTCCTAATTCTGTAGCAAATTGAATAACTCCTTTTTGCATCAGCTCTTTTATTCGCAGTGCTCCTAATTCAAATCGAGGTATGTGGCTTGGTCTGTCTACTACTTCTTGATAAACATAATTGGTTATTGCAATTGTTATTCCGTGTTGTTTTATTTTTTCAAATATTTCTAACAGACCGTTCATTGATAAATTAATTAATGGTCCTGCGTCGAGGATGAGAACTTTTCTCATTTTAGCAACCTCTTTTTCCATGCTGGTAATAATGGTAAATATTTAATTTGGAGGTCTTTTGGTAATTTGCTATAATTTGAGTCAATGAATTTTCTGCACTTTAAAGAGTTACAGTAGCATTTTTCTTTCCATTTTTCTGTTGAATCTGCAGTAAGTGTGTAATCATAAGTTATTTCTTCGTTTTTCTGTATTTCTTTCAAAGCTATTAATGACTTTATTTTTCTATTTTTTTCTTTTACGTATGTGTTTGGATCACATGAGTGGTTTACATAAGAAAAATCAGAATGATCCACTACATATATTTCATTGCCTACTGGGTCAAGATGATTTCTGTCTTTTAGAGACACAGTATGTAATTCTTTAAGATAATACCCTCTATTTTTTGTGAGATTAACTGTTAATATCTTTTCTTTTTGCTTGATTAATTGTTTGGCAAATACTCCTTTTCCTTTTTTTCCAATCTTTTTTATCATATATTTCTTCATGAGAAAAACTCCATTGTCATTTTAATTCTGTCTCTAATATCTATTGTTTTATTGACGCTTGAATGCTGATTTTCTTTTTCTCCAACATATTCTGTTAATTCCCAGGGAGTGACTCCAAGTATTTTGGTTGTTTTTGCTATGGATATACCGTGCTCATATATTTTTGATGCTTTGTTAATTGAGGCTTTTCTTAGGACTTCCTGTATTATTGGCTTCATGATATCTGAAGAATTTTGCAGATAATGTTTTATTTTTTCAAGTGTTTCTACAAATAGGCCTTGTTTGTTTCTTTGTATGGCGCTTATTGATAGACTTAGAAGACTGCTTAGGTCTCTGATAAAAATCTGCCAATTTTTTATTGGCAATTTATCTTTTCTTTCTAAAATTTTACTCATAGCATAAGTAATTACAGCAACTAAGACAAAATCGGTGTGCTGGTACACAGATGCTGAGTGTATCGTAGTATCTGATAATTCTTTTAGTTTTGACGCATCTTGCTGTTCAAGTGCTTCTTTTGCTTTTGTCAAGACCTCTATGAGATGCTGCCTCTCTTCCATTATCTGAATAAGTGCTTTTTGTATATAAATATCGCTTAAACGACAATATTAATAAAGGAGAACTACTTGTTTTATTTATGCAGGTGATTTTAGACAGTAGTTTTATTATTTCATGTATTCGCGAGAGGATAGATTTTCTAACTCAGCTTGGAGAGCAGGGTTTCACTCCTATAGTGCCTCGCGAGGTTTTACAGGAAATGAAAGATCTGCGTGTTCGCAATGGAGTTTCTCATCAGGATAGAGTTGCAATAGACGTTGCATTTGAACTGCTTGAAAAAGGAAAAGTGAAAAAGACAAGCCTAGGAACTGGAAGAGTAGATGACTGGTTAATTAAAAGAGGACAGGCTGGAATATTTATAGCAACTCTAGATTCTGGAATTAAGAAGAGGATTCCTAAGCGCATAGTTATATTTAAGGCTCAGAATCGTGTTGGTGTTGAAGAGGGGGCTTAAACCTCTCTCTATCAAGGCAAGTTTAGAAAAATTTCAATTTTCTAATACATTCGATTGGATAGGGCCAATCGAAGTCTTTAAAAACCAAGTTTTTCTCACACTCTTATGTTTTATGTTGCTGAAGTTGAAGACCATGTACGTGTTGAGCCACGACATTTTGGCCTTGCCACTAAGGATGCAGTTTCCGAGCAATTGCAGGAATCTTACGTTAAGACAATGCATAAGGAATTAGGATTTGTCATTTCTGTAATTGGTGTTGCAGATGTCGGTGAGGGAGTTATTATTCCAGGAGATGGAGCAGCTTATTATAAATCTAGATTTACAGTTTTAGTTTGGAGACCAGAGCTTCATGAGCTTATTCCAGGAACTATAAAAGAAATTACTAATTTTGGAGCATTTATGCAGATTGGCCCTACTCAAGGAATGATTCACATTTCTCAGACTATGGAAGATTTTGTTTCATTAAGCAAGACTGGAAATTTACAGGGTAAGGTTTCAAAGAGGTCTTTGAATGTTGGAGATAACTGTTTAGCTAGAATCGTTGCTGTCAGCTATAAGGCTGGAGAACCTAAAATTGGGCTTACTATGAGGCAGCCAGGTCTAGGAAAGATAGAGTGGATTGAAGAGGCTCAGAAGAAAGCTATTGCATTTGCCAAGAAAACGGAAAAGGGCGAGAAAGGCGGAAAGAAGAATAAGAAGGAGAAGAAAGAATAAATGGCAAAAGAAAAAGCATGCAAGCATTGCAAAATGATTTTTGAAGGGGCATCATGCCCTAACTGTCAGTCTACTGACAGCGTTGACAACTTTAAGGGAAAAATTACAGTTTTGGATCCTGAAAACTCTGAAGTTGCAAAGAATATGGGTATAAAGGGAAAAGGCGTTTTTGCTTTGAGGTTAAGATGAAGATTTTGACTGAATTCCGAAATGTTTTACTCCATAGAAAAGATGTCATTTTAATGAAAGAATTTGCTTCGAACCCTGGAACTCTGGCAGTTAAGCAGGCAGTCGCTGATCACTACAAGACCTCTCCTGAATGTGTTGTAGTCCTTGGAATTCATGGTGGATTTGGATTATCGGTTTTTAGAATTGAGGCTCGCGTTTATGATTCTGCTGATAAGTTGCAACTTGTTGAACCGAAACCTAAAGTTAAAAAGGTGGCTGCTTAAACATGGCATCTGACAAAGATAAAGGTGGTAAGAAACCTCATAAGAATAAGCCTACAAGCACTAAGTATAAACTATACAAAGTGTCTGGGGATAAAGCTGTTCGCTCTGCGAAGTTCTGTCCTCGATGCGGTCCGGGAGTCTTTCTTGGTGGC
>ERZ1292623.1305-Hain-H51-01um-R1-1305-length-24266-cov-5_pt1 | contig 24266 bp, 18 predicted proteins | sample MGYA00564398_ERZ1292623 | MGnify/ENA primary metagenome ERZ1292623 (study PRJEB36523, sample SAMEA6512633) | groundwater metagenome | collected 2019-01-07 | study: AquaDiva: Metagenomics assemblies of 32 groundwater samples | reverse complement strand
ATGGTTTATTACTATCTCCGTAATTTTAAAGCCTTTTCTATTAACTAAGATAGGGATAAATCTGTATAAGTCTCCATATAAATTTAAACCCTTAACGACCTCTTTTTTGTAAGCTTTAAATCCACAATTTATGTCATGAATTTTCACATCCGTTAGGGCTCGTATTGCGAAATTTATGACTCTAGAGGGAATGACTTTTGACATAGGATCATTTCTTTTATTTTTCCACCCAGAAACTAGATCATACCCTTCTTTAATTTTTTTAACAAAATTAGGAATTTCCTTTGGATCATCTTGTAAATCGGCGTCCATTGTAATAATTATTTCTCCTAGACACATATCAAAACCATTTTGTAGTGCTACGGATTTTCCGAAATTTCCTCTATGTCTTATAACTTTTACATTCTTGTTAATTTTAATAAGTTTTTTTACATTGTCGAATGTTAAGTCGGTAGAACCATCATCTATAAATATAATTTCGTATGATTTGCGAAGTTTTTTTATCTCTCTTAGTATTTGGTCATAAAGTGGAAATATAGATTTTTCTTCATCCCTGGCAGGTATTACAAATGAAATATATGGAATTTTTTTCATTACTTAAGTTTTTTGGATAAAAATATAATGTATCTATATGAAAATTTCATAAACCAGAGTATACACTTTTGTGATATCATTTGACAATAGTATGCAAAAAATATCGATAGTTATAACTACAAAAAATGAAGAAAAAGTAATTGGTAGACTCTTGAAAAGTATTTCATCCCAGACGTATAAAAATTATGAAGTTATTCTTGTCGACAATAAATCTTCAGACAAGACATTGAATATAGCTAAGAAAAATAATATCAAAACATATACAAAAGGGCCTGAACGAAGTGCTCAGCGAAATTTTGGAGCAAGTAAATCTCATGGTCTGTATCTATTATTCCTAGATGCAGACATGGAATTGTCTCCAAATGTGTTAAAGAGTTGTGTCGACCAAATTGAAAAAACAAAATCAAAAATAGTTACTATTGCTGAAATGACTGTGGGAGAAGGTTTGATAGCAAGGATTCGTAAATTTGAAAGAGAAATGTATATGGGTGAAGAGGATTATGAAGTACCGAGGCTTTTTGAAAGACATTCGTTTTTTGAGTTCGGAGGGTATGATACCAATTTAACTGGACCAGAAGATTACGATTTACCATTTAGAATGAGAAAAAAATACAAATCAACTCGTGTTAATGATTATATTTACCACCATGAAGAAAACGCAACGCTATATAGTTTACTTAAGAAGAAATATTACTATGCAAGTAGTGGTGCGTTTTATGCGGAGAAGCATCCAGAATTAATTAAAACTCAAGGAACCATTCTATTCAGAGGTGTGTATGTAAAAAATTGGAGAAAATTTATTAAGAGTCCATTTTTAGGGATTAGTTTTTTAGTTGTACGCATCCTTGAAACAATATGGGCGGTATCCGGCTTTATAAATAAAGTGGGTATCAAAAATTTTGTTGTAATTGCATTTACGTCACTTAAAAGATGAAAAAGTATCCTAAGGTTTAAATCATTGTGGTATAATAAAAAAATGACAAAGGCTGTTGATGGGAAAACAATTTTGGTTACAGGAGGAACTGGATCATTTGGGAAGATGCTTGTTTCAAAACTTCTTAAGTTAAACCCTAAAGAAATAATTATTTTTAGTAGGGATGAAGATAAACAGGGTGCTATGAGGTTAGAATACCCAGAGGAAAAACGACTTCGATTTGTGTTAGGCGATATTCGTGATTATCATGGTGTTCGTCAAGTTATGCGCGGGGTTGATATAGTATTTCACGCTGCTGCTTTAAAATGGATTACAGAAGTTGAATATAATGTTTGGGAAGGAATTAAAACAAATGTCATCGGTGCTCAAAATATCATTGAGGCTGCAAAAGATGAAAATATTGAAAAAGTAATAGCCCTTTCAACTGACAAAGCTGTTGAACCAGCAAACGCTTATGGCATGGCAAAGGCTCTACAGGAGAGATTGATTACCACAGCTAATCTATATAAAGATGGAACTAAAACAATCTTTGTTTCTACTAGATATGGAAATGTTCTTGGTTCACGTGGATCAGTTGTCCCGCTTTTTAAGTCTCTTATTGCAAATGGCAAACCATTGACAGTCACTGATGAGAAAATGACGAGATTCATACTTACATTAGATGAATCTGTTGATTTAGTCTTGCATGCTTTAGAGAGAGGTGTTGGAGGTGAAGTTTTTGTTAAAAAGATGTCTGCACATACAATTATAGATTTAGCAAAGGTAATGTTGAAATCTGCATCTTTAGGTTTGGATAATATAAAAATGATCGGTATAAGGCCCGGAGAGAAAATACATGAAACCTTAATTAGTCCGATCGAAAGTGTAAGAACAATAGAGGATGGTGACTTCTATATAATTTTACCTCAAATAAAGATTCCTGAGGTTGATAAAAAATATTCACGATTTACTAAACTTTCAGAATTTAGATATTCATCAGATTTAACTAATCGTATAGGAGAATCTGAACTTAAAAAAGTTTTGATGAGGGAAGGATTTATGTAAGCATGATTATAGGAGTTACGGGAGGATCTGGATTTATTGGAATACATCTTGTTAAAAGACTCCTTGCGGAAGGATATAAAGTTAAGACTTTAACCCTAAGAGGTGATGTTCAACTTCCAAAAAGTGTCAAAGTAATTAAAGGAGATTTAGTCAAAAAAGAAAATTTATCCAAATTCTTAAAAGATGTCGACGTTTTAGTACATCTCGCCGCAAAAATTACCCCCCCGGATGATTTATTAATAGAGACAAATGTAATGTCCACGTTCAACTTGATCGCAGGGTCGTTAAATTACCCAATAAAACATATTATTTTTTCATCGTCTGTCGTAGTTTACGGAAGGGGTAAAAAAGAAAAATTCAAAGAGGTCGATGAATGTTTTCCAAATACGACCTATGGATTGTCTAAATATTTGTCAGAGAAAATCATTTTATATTGGGGTAATTTGACAGGCAATCCGACCACAATATTTAGGCCATTTAATGTTTATGGACCTGGCAATTATAAGGGAATAATTTATTCTTTTATATCGGACATAAAGAATAAAGGAAAAGTATTTATTCACGGTGATGGAAAACAGGAACGTGATTTTTTGTTTGTAGAAGATTTTATTGATGTAATAGTTAAAGCTATAAAAATGAAGAAAAAGGGAATTTTCAATCTTGGAAATTCCCAAAAATATACAATTTTGGATGTTTTAAAATTATTTAAAATAATTATGGCAAAAAACATAAAAGTTATATTCGACAAAGGAGAAGAGGGTAAAGTCTTTAACACTAATCAGAATTTATTTTCAGTTAAGCGCGTGTTCGGATGGGAAGCTAAAACTTCTTTTGAGCAAGGATTAAGGAAAACACTTGATTGGTATGAAAAAAAATAAGATTCTACTTGTAAGTCATGTATATCACACTAAATCTGGATTTGTATATGGTCCGGTTAATGTAATTGAAGATTATTTAAAAAATAAAAAAAAAGAATATAAATTAGTTAAATACCCACTTGTTTCAAAATTTCCACTTATAGTAAAATCTATATATGAAGTATTAAATACTTTTTTTGTTGGTTTGCAATACAAAGCTGATTTATTTATTGGTATTGACCCGTTGAATGCATTCTCAGGAGTTATTTTAAAAAAACTTCACATTATAAAAAAGACAATTTTTTATTGTGTTGACTACACGCCTACAAGATTTAAAAACAAATTTGTAAATTCTGTTTATCTTTGGATGGATCAAATTTGTGCCAATAATTCTGATGAAGTCTGGAATGTGTCAATGCGTATTATGAATTTGAGAAAAGAACAAGGTATATCAAAAGAAAGAATTAAATATGTACCAAATTCACCACGATTTTCTGATTGTACAAGATTACCTGAGAATAGGATAAATAAAAACCAAATAGTAATGGTTACAGGTCTTACACACAGCCCTGTATTTGATTTAGTATTAAAATCTATTAAGATTGTTACTCAAAAAATACCAGGACTTAGACTAGTAGTTATAGGTACCGGACCATATCAAGATAAGTTAATAAATAAGATACAAAAAATTGGACTAGATAATAATATAGAATTATTAGGGCAATTAGAAAATAAAAAATTACTTAAGAAAGTTGCTGAATCACATTTAGCACTTGCAATATATTCTTTTTCTAAAGAATATAGTTGGGTTTATTATGGTGATTCTAAGAAAGCCAGAGAATATTTAGCCTGTGGTGTACCAGTGATAATTACTAACGTTGTAGGAACATCTGCTGATGTAGAAAGATATAAGTCAGGAATAGTTATAAAGTTTAATACAAACGAATTAATTAATGCTATTGAAAAACTAGTGCAAGACGACAAACTCTGGAAGAAAAGTAGGAGTAATGCAATTAAACTTGCTCGAGATTATGATATAGATCTAATTTTAGATAATATCTTTAGTATGAATTCTAATTATATTCGTCCTTAAATTCATTTTTTGAAATTTATTTTTTCTGAAACTAGATACGTAGGTCTTTTAATTATTTCTTTGTAAAGATAACTTATATATATGGCAATGATGCCCATACATGCGATAACAAAACCAATTAAAAGTGTGTTAAAAATAATAAGTATAATAGTTGGGGAGAAATATCTTAAATTCCATTGATAAAGCATAACTGCAAACACTGTTATAATACTAATTAGTGAGACAATAATTAGAAAAAGTCCAAAGTTTAGGATGTACTTTAATGGTTTGGTTGAAAGTGAAAGTAAACCAGTTTTAGCAAATTCTAAATTTCTTGTAAAATTATACCATGCTTTACCACTAAGTCTTTTTCTGGCTTTATAGTTTATAATAGAAGATTTATATCCAAGCCATGAAACCATTCCTCTTAAGAATCTGTTTTTTTCCTTCATTGATCGAAGCTGCCTGTATACTTTTTTGTCTAATAATTTAAAATCTGCCATACCATTTTCTACTTTTGTGTCAGATAAGGCGTTAGCAGATATGTAAAAGAATTTGGACATTATGTTTTTAAAAAAAGAAATACCTTCAGTTTCTAAACGTTTAGTGTGTACGATCATTGATCCTTTAATCCACTCATTTATTAATTTTGGAAAAATATCAGGTGGGTGTTGTAAATCTGAGTCACAATATATAAGGGCATCTCCTCTGGCGAGGTCTATTCCGGCGGTTATTGCTATCTGTTGGCCAAAATTTCTAGTGAATCTAATTCCCTTGATATGCTTATTTTTGATAGACACTTTGACAATTTCTTTCCAAGTATTGTCTTCACTTCCATCATCAATCAATATATATTCATAATTATATTTCTTAAGTTTAGACATCACTTTGTCAACTTCAGCCACAATCCTTGATATATTTTTTGACTCGTTAAATGCAGGTGATACTATCGATATTAATATTTTTTTTGTCATGTTAAAATACAATTCATGGTAAAGTTTAAAATCTCTGTATTAATGCCAGTTTATAATAGTGAGAATTATTTAACTAGTTCAATTGAAAGTATTTTATCACAATCCTTTAAGAATTTTGAATTTATCATCATCGATGACGGGTCAACTGACAATTCACTGGAAATCATCGAGAAATATAAACATAACGACAAAAGAATTGTTTTGATAAAAAATAAATTTAATCTTGGAACAACAAGGTCGCTAAACCTGGGGCTTTTGATTGCAAATGGTAAGTACATGGTAAGGATGGATGCAGATGATTGGAGTTATCCAGATAGACTTAAAACTCAATATGAATATATGGAAAAACATAGTGAAATTGGAGTATCTGGAGGTGCAATTGATGTCTGTGATAAGGACTTGAATGTAATATATACAAGAAAATACGCAACTATAGATAAGGAAATTAGAAAAAAAATATTTTTATATAGTCCGTTTGCACACCCAGCTACTATTTGGAATACTGAAAAAATAAAAAACCTTGGAGGATACAATGAACGATTACCACTTAGTCAAGACTGTGAATTATATTTTAAGATAGGCGAATTTACAAAATTTGGTAATCTTAAAGATAAATTGATAAAATTAAGAATACATAATAACTCTAGCTCAATATCTAAGGACTTTACACAAGAAAAATATGCTATTTATGCAAGATTAAAAGCAATAATGGAATTTGGTTATGAACCCAGGTTTAAAGACAAATTGTTCATTTTATGCAGAATAATTGCATTGTTTACAATACCCAAAAAAATTAAATTTATAATTTTTAACTTTTTAAGGAGGAATGGATAGTGTGCGGAATTGTTGGTTATGTAGGAGACGTTGATCAAGATAAGATCCAGAAAATGCTTAATGCAACTTCCCATCGAGGACCTGACGATAGTGGAATATTTATTAAGAATAATGTTGGGTTAGGAAGTAATAGGTTAGCCATAATTGACCTTTCATATAAAGGACACCAGCCGATGTTTGATGATAAAAAAGAAATTTGCATTGTTTATAACGGTGAAATGTATAATTTTATGGAAATAAAGCAACTACTTAAAAATGAATTTAAGTTTAAAAGTAACTCAGACACAGAAGTAATAATATATGCTTATAAAAAGTGGGGAGTAAATTGCCTCGAACACCTAAACGGAATGTTTGCATTTGTGATTTATGACATGAAGAAAAACTTACTTTTTGGTGCAAGAGATCGCCGTGGCGAGAAACCTCTAAAATATTTTTTTGATGGTAAAACTTTCGTTTTCGCTTCAGAAATAAAAGGAATTTTACCTGTACTCAAAGAAAAACCAAAAATGGATATTGATGCAATTAGTGATTATTTAACCCTTCAATATATTCCTGCACCAAAAACAGGATTTAATGATATTTATAAATTACCCCCCGCAAGCTACTTTGTATTAAAGGATGGAGGGTTAAAAATTAGTAAATATTGGAGTCTAGATTTTTCTAAAAAACTTAATATAAATGAAAATGAGTGGACTGAACTACTTGAAGCAAAAATTAATCAATGTGTCAAATCAAGAATGATATCAGATGTCCCAATTGGGTCTTTTTTAAGTGGGGGAGTAGATTCATCAGCAGTGACAGCATTTATGGCAATGAATTCATCTAAGCCTATTAAAACCTTCAGTATTGGCTTTAGTGACCCTAAATTTGATGAGACATCATATTCAACACAGATTGCTAAAAAATACAGAACTGACCATTCATATATTAAAGTAAATTCTAAAATATTTGAGGAGGAGCTACACAAGATGTCTGACTACTATGACGAGCCGTTCGCTGATAATTCGTTAATTCCTACCCTCTTTCTTTCAAAATTTGCAAGACAACGTGTTACCGTTTCCCTAAGTGGTGACGGAGGTGATGAAAACTTTGCTGGATATGATAGGTACAATATTGTATCAATTAATGACTATTATCAACGAATGCCAAAGTTTCTAAGGAACGGAGTAATTAATCCTTTGGTAAATTCTATCTTTTTTGTTTTGCCTAACCTGTTAACTTCAAGAATCAAAACTTTTTCAAATACTTTTGATTTGCCGTTTTATAAAAAATATATTTATTACAAAAGTTTTTTCAACAATCTTGATAAAGAGCGAGTTGGTTTTAAAAGTAATAGGGATGCCTTTTTGATTGACAAATATATATATAATCCAAAATTGACTCAAATAGACAATGCTTTGAGTGCTGACATAAATTCGTATCTACCTGAGGACCTATTGTTTAAAACAGATATTGCATCAATGAGCGTCGGTTTAGAAGTGAGAGCTCCACTTTTGGACTATAAATTAATGGAGCTCTCTGCCAAAATTCCTGACAATTTGAAAATAAAGAATTTAAATAAGAAATATATTTTTAAAAAAATGTTAATTGAAAAAAATATATTACCTGAAAATGTTGTTAATCGTCCTAAAAGAGGATTTAATCCTCCAATTGGTGTGTGGTTTAAAAATGATATGAAAGAATATGTCTTAAGTCAGCTAAATTCACAAAAGTTTAAACAATCTGAACTATTTAACAATGATAAGTTAGATAGTTATATAAAGGAATACTATTCAAGTAATTTAAATTATCACAATAATATTTTTGCACTTTTGGCATTGTCTAGCTGGATTAACAAATATTTTTAGAATGAAAAACATAGTAATTGTAGTTCATAAATATCTTCCACAGCCAGACGATGATTTGATTCTTTTTCTAAACAATAAAAAGGACATTAACACTTTTCATATCAAACATAGTTTTTCAGATTCCAAAAATAGACAAAGCATTTTAGACATGTACTTAAAGGGAAAAAGGGAAAAATCTTCAAAGACATCAGATTATCGAATTTTTCCAGAACTCTTTATATATTTTAAAGAATTATTTTTCACTTTTAAGTGGCTAATATCTTCAAAAAGAAAATTCGATTTATATATAGGAATGGATGGCCTGTGTACACTCTTTGGTTTAATTTTACAAAAATTTGGAATTTGTAAAAAAGTGATTTATTGGAGTATGGATTTTGTGCCTTATAATAGATTTAATTTTAAGTGGAAGAATTTTTTTTATCATACTGTCAACTCGTTTGCTTGTAGGAACTCAGATGAAGTGTGGGATTTATCTCCAAGAATGGCATTGGGTAGAAAAAAATATTTGAAAATTAAAAATAATGACTACAAAATACACCGTATTGTTCCTTATGGTGTTTGGACTGACCAAATTAAAACGATTCCTTATAATAAATGTCAAAAGCACACCCTTGTCTTTATGGGACACATACTAAAAAAACAAGGAGTAGACATGATTATTAAAAAAATACCAGATATCATAAAAGAAATTCCAGACTTCAAATTTAAAATAATAGGTGACGGCAATTACAAGGATCAACTGGTAAGACTCGCTGAGGTTCTATCGGTCACAAGTTACTGCAAGTTTTTAGGAAGAGTAGACGATGTACAATTAGATAAAGAAGTTGCAAAATCGGCTGTTGCTGTTGCTCCGTATTCTACAGATAAGTTTTCTTATACATATTATGCCGACCCAGGTAAATTAAAAAAATATTTAGCCTGTGGAGTTCCTGTACTTCTGACAAATTTATCATGGAATACGGAGGAGATTGAAAAAAACAAATGCGGATTAATAATAAATGAAAACGGAAATGATTTAGTTAAAAAATTAGTATATATTATGAAAGCTGGTATAAATAATAAGTTTAGAAAAAACGCTATTAAATACTCTAAAGCATTTGACTATGAGAAAATATTTTTAAGATTAAATATTTAATATGTTAAAAAAATGGTTAAAATATATTTGTGATCCAATCGATAAAACAAATTTAGAATTTCTTGAAATTACTAAAAACAAAGGTAATGATGTAATTTCAGGTACGTTAAAAAGTAAATCTGGTCATATGTATAAAATTAGAAATGGAGTGCCGATCCTCATAAACAATTTTACTCAGTCTACCAGCTCTGTGGAGAGTTTTGCTTATGAGTGGAACACTTTTGATTTTGATTACGGTAAAAATGGGTGGATACAGGATATAGTTAAGCCTGTTGTTGGTACAACAAGGTACTTTAAAAATAAGATAATTGTTGATTGCGGAGCCGGTTCGGGAAGACAAAGTTTATGGATGGCAGAGGCAGGCGCTAAATTTGTTTTTTCAATAGAACTTTCTGACTCAGCGACATCAATTGTTAAAAAAGTTACTAATAAATTTAAGGATAAAGTTTTTGTCATTCAAGCAGATATAGCCCATATTCCGATCAAGATAAACATAAAACCAGATTTAATATATTGTGTGAATGTCATTCAGCACACAGAAAATCCGTTAAAAACAACAATTGAAATGGCGAAATTGTTAGATATCAGTAGCGACTTTTTATTTAACATATATATGGAAAAGGGAAGAAAGTTATTTTTAACTTTACTATCATTTATTAGAAAGTTTACAAAACATATTCCTCATGTATTTATCAAATTTATATCATTTTTAATAACAATTACTTGTTTTATCTTATTATACATTCCAATTATTAGTAGTTGGATTAAAAAGTCATTACCGGTAAAAAGTAGTTTTAAAGAAACATGGCTAGATATTTATGATATTTTAGGTTCACATAAATACCAAAAGTTTTATTCTGATGCGGAACTTGGACAGATTCTTAAAAAAGCAAGACTTAAAATTATTAAGAGATCTAAATATGCAATGTTACTCAAAATGATATAAAATTCTAATACTAAAATTATATGCACAAAAAAATCGACCATTTAAATTATCAAAAAAAGTATTTTAACAGTGAATTCTCAAAAGTAAATTCGTACAGGCTTGGTGCCTGGCAAAAAAAATACCTTACAAGGATAAAAAAATCCTTTCTTAAAAAAGATTTTAAAAACAAAATATTAATTGATATCGCTGCTGGTCATGGTTATGTCTCAGTAGAAATGGCAAAAATAGGTTTGAAAGTTACTGCATTAGACATCAGCAAAGAGTCAATTAAAAATATTACAGAATATAAAGATAGTTTTATTCTAAATAATTTAAAAGTCCTACGTTCACGTGCAGAAAAAGTTCCAATTGCAAGTGAAAGCGCTGATTATGTGGTAGCAAATGCAATTTTAGAGCATATTCCTAACGAGAAAAAAGCAATAAATGAATGGTTGAGGATTATTAAACCTGGTGGAAGGCTTTTTATAACCGTACCACTATCACTTAAATATATTTGGCCATTTTTTTGGATTATCAATCTTGTTCATGATAAAAGGATAGGGCATTTAAGGCGATACGATTTGGAAAGTTTAACCAATAAATTTGGATTAAAAGTGCTAAAGGTTTATTATAGTGGTCATTTTTTGAAAATGATTTGGTTTATTGTAAGTTTTTTTATTAAGAATAAAAAGATTGACAGCCTTATTGAAAAAATCGATGTTAGAAAATCAAGTATAAAATATGGGTCGTCCAACATCTCAGTAATTTTTGAAAAATGATTAGCAAATTTAATTGGCGAATTGTATATCCGATCATTCTTTTTATTGTTATAGTTTCTTTGTATTGGCCTGTTACAAATACTTTTTACCAACAGGACGAATGGTATGGCTACGGAACATATCTAGCAAATGGGGTAGCAACTATTTTTTCAAGTTCTACTCATTTATCAAAAAATTTAGGATCAATATTTTTGGATACCAACGGGTTAATTAATATAATATTGGGAGAAGGCAGGATTTTTACTCGCCTCCTTCAATATATGTTTTATAATAATTTTCCATTGAACATAGTTCCTATCAGTTTATTCGCCCTTGTTTTACATAGTGCCAATGCTATTTTAGTATTTTTACTTGCAAAGAAAATTTTTAAACGCGATCTACCTGCTTTTTTTGGAAGTCTTTTTTTTGCTGTTAATAGTGTTTCTCAAAGCGCAATTACATGGTCAGCTGCATCAGTAAATGCGCTACCCTCAACATTTTTAGTTTTGATAGCTATATTATCCTTCTTTAACTATCTTGATTACAACAAAACCAAATGGTTATTTTATAGTTTTATATCAATTTATATATCTCTATTTTTTAGAGAAACCGGAATATTTTTGTTTATATTACTTCCTACTATCTCATTACTCTATAATAAGTACTCTATTAAAAGTTTTATCAGAACATATTGGTATTTTTTCTTGGCTATTGGACTAATTGTTACGTTTAGATTGTATGAATTTAAAGCAGTTCCCTACCAAGAAGCCCTTTTTTTAACCGGGTCTTCAAAGTATTTTTTTGATTCATTAATAGTTAGATCTGTTCTTTATCCATTGACATCCTTTTCTCTTTCAATTGTACCTCCTGAAGCCTTTCTTAATCTCTCCCGTTATTTAACAAATGTGTACTATCCTTTTGTACCAGAAGCTCAGTTTAATTTAATTGCTCAGACTGCAGTTCTTGATTTTTTGGCATTACTTCTATCAATTGTAATTGGAATCATTTCACTAATCTTATACAAAAAATCTAATACTAAAATACGGAGGCAAATGATTTTTTGGTATATTTTTTTGCTAGCTAGTTTTCTCCCGTATGTAGTTATTTCAAAAAGCTTTTCCTATTTGGAATCTAGATACTATTATGTCAGCAGCATCTCTTGGGCGATAATATTTGCTTGGGTTTTTTATATTTTAGAGAAATTAAAAAAGAAGTTTATTTATATTTTATTTATATTGATTTATTCGGTATTTATATTTATTCATATTAGAACAATTAAGACGGGTTTAAATCGTGTAGTAAATGAGTCACTAGTTAGAATCAGTATCTTAAATCAAATATCATTAATTTTACCTAAATTAGAGTCTAAAAAGAACATATTTTATGTTACTGGAGACAATGATTATTACATAGCAGGAAATAAAATTCCATTTCAACAAGGAGTTGGTTATACACTTCTAGCTTATTATTACCCAAAAAGTCAGTATCCAGCTGATTTTTTAAACAACGCGGAGCTATTTGAAATTGGAAAAGAAGGATACTATGAAAAAGAGGGTTACGGATTCGGCTACTTTACTAGTATAAAACTAATGGAAGAACAGTCTAGAATGTTTAAAATCCAAGATGAAAATATTTATAAATTCTACTATAACTCAAAAACTGCCAAACTTGAAAAATTATAACAATCCTTTATTTTTTAATTCCTTTTCTGCTGAAGTAAAGGTGTCAACAGCTTTTTCGTTTTCGCCCCATCTAATTAACTCCTCAAAACCACCCTTAAGTGATATCTCTGGTTCCCAGCCACGCAGCCTTTTTGCCTTTGAAATATTTGCATAGCAATGTTTGGTATCATTTTTACGAAACTCTCCGCTTACCTTGACTAATTTTTCTTTGCCCAGTGCCTTTGCAATGATAGTTGCAATTTCTTTTATTGAAGTTGCTTTGCCTGATCCAATGTTAATCACATTTCCATTAGCACTATCTTTGTTAAGTGCAAGTACAAAGGCACGTGCAACGTCATGGACCGAGACAAAATCACGTGACTGTGATCCATCTTCATAACAAATTGCCTCGCGATTGTTTTTAAGACGGCTAATAAATATTGCTGATACTCCTGTATATGGATTTGACAAACTTTGTCTTGGTCCGTAAACATTAAATCCTCGAAGTACTACTGTTGGAAAATTATACAAAGATGCATTTAAAAGTGCCATATCTTGTTGTGACTTCTTTGTAATTGCATAAATACTACTCGGATATTCTTTGGCATCGTCTTCTGTTGGAATTGGAACGACAGCTTTGTTGCAATTTGGGCAATAAATATTCCAATCGCTTCTTTTAAGTTGTTTCTCCTCACGAAGTGGAGGTCTTACTACACCGCATTTTGTGCATTTATAATTTCCTTCGCCAAATCCAGTCATGCTTGAAATTGTTACCAATTTTTTAGCTGTGTGCTTTTCGTTTACTAGAATGTCTAGTAAATTTGCTGTACCTCCGGTGTTTACATCTACATATTTTTTGATTTCATAATTGCTTTGTGCAACTCCGACTGCTGCTGCCAAGTGATATATGGCATCAATGCCGTCGATTGCTTTTAAAAGTGAAGTTCTGTTTCTTACATCACCTTTTATAAATTCTGCTTTGGGATTTAAATATGACGGTTTTTTGCCGGCATGCACTTGTTTTTCCAAATTATCTAATATTCGAACATTATGACCTTTTTTAATTAGTTCATCGACTAAAAAAGAACCAATAAAACCCGCCCCTCCAGTTACTAAAATATTTTTGTATCTCATTTTTGAAGGACAGCTTTGCAAATCTCTTCTAAAATCTGGTCTCCATTGTATTTAAACTTCCATTCAGGATAATGAGTTTTAAATTTAGTTACATCAGATATATACCAAATATGGTCTCCGGTACGATTATCTTTTGAATATTTAATTTTACCTTTTTTCTTTAGTATCATCTCAGTTTTTTCGATTGCTTCAAGCATTGATGTATTTGAATGTCTAGATCCACCCATGTTATAAACCTCTCCCGCCCTTGGATTTTGATAGAAACTATAAAAAGCATTAACAAGATCATACGAATGAATATTATCTCTAACCTGTTTGCCCTTATAACCAAAGATTGTATAAGGAATTCCATTCGCAATTGCCTTAACTAAATAATTTAAAAATCCATGAAGCATGGTTCCTGAGTGGGCTGGTCCAGTCAGGCATCCACCTCTAAAAACACCAGTTCTCAACCCGAAGTATTTTCCATATTCTTGTACTAATACATCTGCCGCTACTTTAGAAGCTCCAAAAAGACTGTGGGTACTATTGTCGATACTCATTGTTTCGTCAATACCTCGTTGGTATCTATGACTCGGTTTTATTTCCCATCTATTTTCTAATTCAATTAACGGTAATTCATTTGGTAAATCACCATAAACTTTATTAGTTGAGGTATAAATAAATACAGCCTCAGGGGAGTAAAGTCGTGTTAATTCAAGCATGTTTGAGGTACCAACTGCATTTACAGAAAAATCAGTAAGTGGTTCTTTTGCTGCCCAGTCATGTGATGGCTGAGCCGCTGTATGTATAACCATATCAAATTTATTTTTTTTGAATATATCTTCTAGTGGTTGATAATCTCTAATATCAATTGAATGGTGACTATATTGTTTAGGATATTTTTTTTCTAGTAGTTGTCTATTCCAGTCTGTGCTTGCATCGTTTCCAAAATAATAGGCGCGATAATCATTATCAATTCCTATTATTTTAAATCCCTTATCACAAAAGAAATTGACAGATTCAGATCCTATTAATCCCGCAGATCCTGTAATTAATATTGTTTTAGACATTTACATTAAGAATATATTCTTTTTATTTTAATTTATCAATATCCAGTTTAATCTTGTTTAATCATATTAGTCAAAGCATTTGAATATGTATTTTCCCATAAATTATTTTTTGCCTTTTTTATTGCATTAGTTCTCATTGTTTTATACAACGTTGGATTTTTGAATAACTTAATTGCTGCCTCTGCAGTTTCCTTGGCGTTATCTTTAGTTACAATTCCAGCATTAGCTTCAATTAATTCTTTTCCGAGTGGTGGAACTTGTGTTGTTATGGTAGGTAATCCAACAGCTAAATAGAGTCTTATCTTTGTTGCATCTGCCCACCACCTAGGTGATCCTGGAATAGCTTTATATGTAGCAAGTCCTATACGATATTTTCTAATTTCATTTGAAAGTTTTATTTGATCAGTTACAAAACCATGAAAAACAACATGTTTTTGAAGTTTTAATTTTTCAGTGAGTTTGTTTAATCTTTTTAAATCATTTTTACCTCCACCATAAATATGAAGCTTTGCCCGAGAATATTTTTGAGAAATATATTTCATAGCTTCAATTGCAATATCTGGCCCATTTTCAGGTCCAAGTGTCCCCGCGAAAATTAAACTATGTTCTTCAGTTTTTTCAAAAGGTAAATAATTTATCTGTTCAGGATACATTGCATTTGGAACATGAATTACTTTACTTACATACTTTGGATTTAATCCCGCCTTAATTCTTGCAGGCATCATGGCTGTTGATACATCCCAAAGGAAATCAACGTTTGCTATAGCAAATCTATCAAGAAATAGATAAAGCTTATTAAACCAGCCTGATTTATATCTTGATGGAGAATAGTCAGACACGTAATAAACTACAGTTTTAACAAAACCCAGTTTTCTAAGAAGTACCCCAGCTAAGGCATTTATTGATTCTAGACCTATGAATAGTTCATATTTGTGTTTCTTGCTGATGACAGCGTCAATAACTGCTAAAAAATCTCTAATTTTAAATGGAATTCTAGTACCAACTGTGTTTTGCATCGTCAAAAAAGGGTAAAGCCATGAAACCAATAATGAAGAATCAGTTTTTTTAACCAGTTTTTCATTGGAATAAATTTCAATAACAGGTATGACTTTGTCGCTTCCTGGATGTGGTTCATCAACCAAGACGAAACGTTTGGTTTTTGGTAGAAAGAACTTTAGCATTGGTTCAATCATTCCGTTCGTAGGCATTCTGGCCCCATTCTCCCATGGTGAAAATGTTGCAAAAACTACAAATTTATACTTCATAACATTTAGATTTTATCAACACGATAGATTTTTAACAAGTTGAAATATATCAATTTCTAATATGAGATTCAGCATCAAAGGTGCTATAATTCTGTCCATGAGCCACGGCGAGCAAAGCTTTGATAAAAAATATTACAGACGTTTTTTTGATGATTATTCAAAAAATGAATTTAATAAGTATGTAAATTGGTCGTATGGATGGCTTAAGTTTTTAGATAGATACGTCAATATTAAAAAAGGAAGTGGCAGATCACTACACGAACTAGGTTCTTCACTTGGATACTTTGCAAAAGCATTTAAGGACAGAGGATTCGAAGTCTCGGGGAGTGACATCTCTTCATATATAGTTAAAAAAGCAGGAGAAGTTCAAAAAGATATTAAATTTTTCAAATTAAATATTGAATCCAACCTAAAAATTAACAAAAAATATGATTTTATTGTTGCCTTTGAAGTATTAGAGCATCTTAATAGTCCCGAAAAAGCACTTTTAAACGTTAAAAAAATGTTAAATAAAAACGGTATCCTAATTTTTTCAACTCCATTTCCTACCAAAAGATCTCTCGGCGACCCAACTCATATTAATGTTCATCAAGAAAAATGGTGGTTAAGTTTAGGCAAAAAAGCTGGGTACTCAAAAACAAAACTTATTCATGCAACATTTTTGCCATTTGTATATAGATTTAGTAAATATTTGAGTTTAGGCTTGCCAATTAAAACAAATATTCCATACATAAATAGCACCGTCTTTTTTATATTTAAAAAATGAAAAGAATTTTAAATAGTGATTGGTTTTTCTACCTTGGTTATTTAATAATCGCACTTATTGTTGTTTGGTTTCTGACAAAGTTATGGATTCCTGAAGGATTTATTATTGCTGGGCATGACTCTGGATTAGCCCTTAATACTGAAGAATTTTTAAGAACAAGATTCTTTGCCTGGGATGATCGAATTGGTTTTGGCTCTGATAATTCTCCCCACTTTGGAAGCATAATCATGCACTTTTTTGATTATCTTATATCAATATTTGCTGGTGTTTCATATGCAGGTAGCCAACTGGCCGTATTCTTGTGGATGTCTGGGATTTTTATATTTTCATTTATATTTTCATATTCATTAAGAGAAAAGTTTGGAAGATATTTTGTCACACTATTTCCAATATTCATTACCTTTAACTTTTTTATCTTACAATCTGTATTTATATTAGAGAGAGCTAAGTACGAATTAATTTTTTCTACCATGATATTTCTAACTTTATTGTTAAAAATTTTGTTTAACGAAAAGCCAAATGTTTTAAAGTACTCAATAATATTTACATTTGTTATCACCATTTTTAATGGTGGAGGTTGGTTTGGGCTACCATTATATGGAGGCTTGTTTGTAATAGCGTTTACAGCATTTATGTTCATTACAGCCCTTGCTGTAAAAGAAAAAAGTTTTTTATCTGATAAGACTAACAAACTAAAGGAAATATTAGCATTTTATTTATTAAATACAATCTTTTTTGTTTTCCTTAATGCCTACTCAATTTTTCCTTATTTCGTAACGCTTATAAACTCGGATTTTGCCAAGGTGGTAAGCCTTAGTACTATAAGTGCAGGTAATGAATGGTTAAATTATATAAGCCGTGGTAGCTCCTTCTTAAATCTATTTAGATTAGAAGGTATTCCTGATTGGTACTTAACCGGCTACGGAGCAAATCCAGACCACTCATACGCTGGATTTTATTTAACAAATGTGAGATTAGTGTTTGTTAGTTTTATATTTCCAATAATAATCCTAGTAGGACTACTTATTCCAACTAAAGATAGAACTAAAAAGTATATTATCTCGTTTTTCACTACACTTTTGTTAGTCGCTATGTTCTTTGTTTCTGGTACTAATTCTCCACTTGGGTTTATATACGAGTTCTTTTATACTAAAATTCCAGGATTTAATATATTCCGCTCCCCTTATTATAAATTTACACCAGCGTATCTTATTGCTTTTAGTTTTTTACTTTCATATTCATTCTCAAAAATAATTTCTGTAATTCGCTTAAATAATTTTATAAAGCTTACCTTAACATTACTTATTGTATTCGGATGGTTTGGTTATTTTGGTATTATGTTTCAAGGTGAAAAGATTTTTACATGGCAACCAAACAAATCGACTCTTGTTCAAGTACCTAATTATGTTAAAGAGTTTGGAGACTGGTTAAATACAAAAGTGTTGAATGGAAGAATTTTGATAGTTCCAGCTTTTGATAAAACATGGCGTGACGATTCTTATGAGTGGGGCTATTGGAGCTTGTCTCCTCTCCATTCTTTGTTATCAGAAAAAGCTAATTTTGTTGCCAATGACTTAAACGTTACTTCCGGTGAAGAAGGATGGATAAACGAGCTTTACAGTACTTTGTTATCAGGGAATAGAGAGAATTTTATAGAACTTGCTAATCGTTTAGATATTAAATATATTTTTCTAAAAGAAGATTATCTAACTACTGCTAATTTTATTTCGACTAATTGGTTATTAAAAGCTGGCGGCTTTACGCTTGTTGAAAAATTTGATAAATGGTCACTTTATTCAATAAATGATGTTGATGACGAAAACACATTTAAATTAACCAAAAATATATTTTCAGTTCCTAAAGAACAACAATATCTTGAAACTCAAATTTATGATGAGCCTTATAATAAGGCCACTTGGATAGACATTAAATATGCCAGCGAAGATCTTAGAAAAATTTTAAAGAAATCAATTTATCCTTTAAATTGTGAATCATGTCAAATAGAGAATTTAGGTAAATATGCAACTGTTCCTGTGGTAAGGATATTGCCTAATTCTCCATTTTATCAAATCAAACAACAACGAAATTATAATAGCATAGTGGAAGCTAAAGATGATAGCGCTAAGATTGGATCTTATTTGGGGCTTATTATGATTAAATTTAGCGAGGTAAGATCCATGAATGAACTTAATATTGAGAAAAAATTTATAGACATCGGTCTTAAGGATATTAGTTTCTATCTTCAATCTATTAACGATATTATAACAAAGTTTCCGGTTGATATGACAAGTTTTTACCTAGCCTCGAAGGTTTATGAAACACTAAACCCACTACAGAGGTTTTTTAGAGATTACATAACTAGCCCCGATTATTATTACGAGAGATCGTTTGCGAAAGAAGATATTCTTAAAATTTTATGGCAAAGTGCGTCTCTTAAAGCACTTTTCAATCCACTAACAGAACAAGAAGATAGGTGGAATTATGAGAAATATTATAATTTAAGTTTGCTTCCCAAATTGTCTTATAGCTTGTTAATAGATCAAGAGACTTTACCAACAGACTTAAATGGAAATAAAATTAAACCAGACAAAATTGTTCTAACTGACAGTAATAAAGAATTTAAGTTAGAACAAAGTGATAGTAGTAGATTTTTGATAACAGATACTAAATCTATTATTGATGACAATGGAATAGGGCTATATTTTTCTGGTCTACCAGATTTGTTCAAAGTGAATGATGGAAAAGTTCTAGATTTTCCAGAAGGTAATAGGGGTTGTTTGACTGGAGAAATAAATAAATTTGATAAGAACCATTCTTATAAATTTAGAATATTGTCGACTAAAGATATAGACAATCTCAGGTTATATATAAAAGACGGAAACAGAAAAATTCAAAATAATGGGTTTATGAGTGGAGATATAGAAGTAGATATCACTGTCGGATCGGATCTAAAATCTTTTGAATATATATATGTTCCAAGCGCTAATTCTATAAGTCCTCAAATATTTTTATGTAGAAGCAACTTATCAATTCCTCAAACCGCAAGGATAGAGGTTAGAGAAATTTTTTCGCCAATTATTTATGCAGTGAGCGATGTGTCTAGTACAAGTAATAATATTGAAACACCAGACTTTAAAAAAGTAAATGCTACAGAATATAAAATAAAGATAGACAAAACAGATAATGATCTAGTACTTATTTTTAATAGTCGTTATAGCGGTCTTTGGGAATTATATAATCTTGATACAAAAAGTTTTATAGATGATCATTTTGTGGTCGACGGATACGCGAATGGATGGTTAATTAAAAAAGGAAGTGAAAAAAACTTAACGCTTGTTTATAAACCTCAGATTTGGTATCAAAGAGGTAAGGTTGTTTCATTGGTTTCTATGATAACTATTTTGATACTCTTTAAAATTAAGAAGAAATATGATTAATTTTTTTTATTTACATTTAGATAAGTTCTTTATAAATATCACAAATTGGGTGACCCGAGATAAATATCGTATTGTAGGTTATATAGCTTTGGCAATTTTAGTTGTGGCTGCATCTTTTTTACCTTATTTAAATTTAGTGCTTACAAACAAACTAATACTATTTTTAATATTTATGTTGGCATTTATTATTTTTAGAGTTAGCTGGAAGATTATCATATATGTTTGTCTGATATTTTTTGTATTAGCGTTTATATTGACAATAACTGGATTCACAACGACCTCAATGTTTTTGGGAGACTTTATCTATGGATTTCTAGTTTTTGTGGCTGTAATCTATTTTATAAAAATCTAAAAATGTGATTAATATGAAAAAAACGGGAAAATTAATTTTGGCGATCTCACTATTTATTTTTTTAATGATAGGCTTTCTTTTGTTAACTGGACATGGCGGTTTTGCGGTTAAACTATCAAATTACGTATTTTTTGTTTTATGTTTGGGAATGCTATTAACTTATTTTAATAATGACTAAGTTGTTATCTAAAAATTTTATACTTGTATTTTTAATTTTAGTCCCCGCCTTTTTTGTTTTTTCATCTTTTTTCAATGATTATCATCTAGCATGGGGAGATGCACCATTTTATTATACTGAGGGATTAATAGAATTAGTCAACAAGCCTTCAGTTTGGACAGAAAAAGGTATTCCATTTGGCGGAATAAATTTAGCACTTTGGCTATCACCCATAATGATCTTATATGGATCCTTAAATCAATTTTTTAATTTTAATAATGACTTAATTATCAGAATAATTTTTTATTTTCCATCTATCATATTTGGCTTTTTAGGAACCTTTGCATTAACAAAGTATTTAAAATTATCAAAAGTAATACAGTTTTTTTCAGTTTTAATCTATATATTTAATACTTATTATTTATTACTAGTTGATGGTGGACAAGTTGGGGTCGCGTTAGCTTATGGGGTATTTCCGATAGCAATTCTCTTTTGGAGGAAGTACTTTGACAAGCCTGGGGTCAAATCTTTTTTCATAGCCTTACTTGGGTCAACAATGCTTACTTATATAGATCCCCGAGTAACAATAATTCTGTACATGCTAATGTTTATGTGGGCAATTTTTGATTCAAGATCCCTCCTTTTTAAAAAATTATCAGGGCTAGTGTTATCAGGAATTTTACTAATTCCTCTAAATATCTTTTGGTTAGTGCCGTTTTTTTTAAGTGGAGCTAACGGATTAAGCAGCAGTGTTTCTGATTTACATTTATCCTCGATATTAAATTCTTTAATGCTTTTTGCTCCACATTGGCCATTAAACTCATTCGGCAAGGTTATTCCGCCTTATTTTTATTTTTCACTTTTACCAATTATGATTTTTGGCGGGTTTTTGTTTAAGAAAATCGATAGGAAATATTATTTTTATGCATTTACCTTTTTAATCTTTGCATTTATTGCAAAGGGTAGTACGCCGCCATTCGGAATTACATTTGGTACAATTTTTAGAGATTCTAGTAAATTTTTCATCCCCTTAATGCTTTTTGGGGGTATGTTAATAGGTCATACGGTAGAAAAATTACTTTTGTATATTAAAAACAAAACCATTAGAATCTTAATTTTTATTGGATGTTATCTATATTTGCTTCTGTTAATTGCACCGAGCATTCTTAACAAATTAAATTTTAATCTCTCAATGAGACAGGAAAGCGGTGATTACGAAATCATATATGATCATTTAAAAAATGAAGAAGGAAGTTTTAGGACTCTTTGGTTTACAGATAAACCTCAAATTGCATTTGAGACTATCGATAAACCAGCCTTAAGTGCTAGTCAGCTTACTTCATTTCGTCCGTTTTCTTCTATAAACAATTCTGAAGACGTTTATAATTTTTTGAATAATCCAGAATATGTAAATCGGCTAAAGGTGCTGGGAGTTAAGTACATATTTTTGTCAGGAGATCCGAGAAATGTTCTACAATCGCAAGGGGATGTTGCAAACTGGAATACTGTCGTCAATTTAATTGAAAGCACAAATGAACTAATTAAGGTTAACTGGGGAACAGAGATGTCGATTTATGAAATACCAGATCCTAATAATTTTATTACTTCAACTAATCAGATACTGGCAGTAATTGGCCCAGATTTAAAAGAAACATCAGCCTCGATATATCTTGAAGATGGTAAAATCGATCCTAAGTTATTATTAAGTATTGACGAAGAGTCTATTAAAATTATATTTAATAATAGCAACAAGACTGATTTAGTTTTTACATTTTTACAAAAGTATTTTAAGTCGATAGACGACTTTTATTATTCCGAATGGGCTATTTATACACCTGACAAGTATCTTAAAAGTAAATACGAGTTGTTAATCAGAGATTATATCTATAATGATTTTGATTACGGGAAAGGGCTTGCTTTTTCCACAAAAAAAGGTGAGAAACTAAATTTTAAATTTAATATTTCTACTAGCGGCAATTATATAGTTGCCAAAAGAATTGGATCATTAGATAATCAGAAATTTTCTTGGATTCTTGAAAAAAAGTTTTTGGAAAATGGTGTATTTGAATATGAGATAGAAAACAAATCCGGCTTTTTGGTTTTAAATACTGTTGCAGTTGTTCCAGAAGAAGAATACGAGACTTCGGTTACAATGGCTTCTGAGCTGATCTCAAAATTTGAGGAAAATATTAAAAATAAAAAGAATAACAAATGGTATATCTTCACTCAAAACTTTGATCCCAAGCTTACGTTAGGTGGTTCAAATATACATTTGCCTATTTACTCAATGGTAAATGGATTTTATGTCGAAGATAATATCCAAAGCTTTGATTTAACATATGAAACTCAGAAATATGTTGATGCAGGGTTAAAAATAAGTTTGGCTTCAGTTTTGGCCTTGACTGTGTCATACTTGGGATATGCAGTATATGCAAAAAGTCGTTAAGGCTATTTTTACTGATACATCTCGTGATACACTCACACTTTTTATAGGAAATAGTTTTTCAGCCTTTTTTGGATTCATTTTTGTATATATATTAACTCAGAAATTAAGTGTTTCACAATTTGGTGTTTTTTCTGCTGCTGCAAATTTAATTGTCATAATTTCCTCGTTTACTGACCTTGGAATCACAACAGCAATGATTAATTTTGTTTCAGTTAAACTTGGAGCAAAAGATAATATCGGAGCTGAAAGATACCTTAAGGCCTCATTTATCATTAGGTTTGTAACAATACTTTTAGTGTCTTTAGTCGTTCTTCTAATTCCAAAATATATTGCAACTAATTTACTTTCAACCAGTGATTATAAAGTTTCATATTGGGTATCTATTATTTCAATTGGTTTAACTGCATGGCTTACTTTCCCATATGCAATGATGGCTTATAAAAAGTTTTGGCAGTCTGTAATACTTGATTGGTCACTTGGAATTCCCAGGATTTTAATATTTTTAGGTCTAGCAACCTTAATACCAGCAAATCTTAATTTAGCTTTAATGTCATACGGCTTAAGTACAATTCTTCCTATAGGAATTGGTTTTAGTGTCATCGGTCTTAAATTTTTAAAAGCCAGAAATGTACGTACCGATTATACTGATTTAATAAAGTTTTCAGGCTGGTTGGGAGTGAACAGTGTAATTTCCTCCATATCAGGAAGGCTTGATGTACAGATGCTTGCAAATCTAACTACAGCAACTGTGGTGGGACAATATTCTATTGCTTCACGACTCTCATCCTTTGTAATAGTTTTGTCATCAAGTCTAGGTTCAGTACTCTCTACAAGATTTTCTAGATTTAATGACAAAGAAAAAGAAAAGAGATATTTAATTAAGTCAACTTTATTTATATTACCTATAATTCTAGGAGTAATCATTTGGATTTTAATTGCTAAACCTTTTGTTTTAATTTTGTTTGGAGATAAATATTTTGAATCAATTAAGATACTTCAATATTTGCTTGTATCAATGATAC
>ERZ1292623.1304-Hain-H51-01um-R1-1304-length-24290-cov-7_pt1 | contig 24290 bp, 26 predicted proteins | sample MGYA00564398_ERZ1292623 | MGnify/ENA primary metagenome ERZ1292623 (study PRJEB36523, sample SAMEA6512633) | groundwater metagenome | collected 2019-01-07 | study: AquaDiva: Metagenomics assemblies of 32 groundwater samples | reverse complement strand
CGATGGTGTTATCGACACATGCGACATTATTGTTGTCCACGTCGAGAGAACGATAACGTCCGGATGTGTCGCGTTCGGTTCCGGACGTGACTTCCGGATCATTCGGTGCCTCACAAACGGGACCTTCTTCTTGCGACGATCCACCGCCACCGGTTGATTGTTCGCCCTGTGTGCCAGACGTCTCTCCTTCGTCACCTTCCGTGCCGGTACCTACTCCTGCTTCACCACTTCCCCCTTCGGTGCCTTCCACATCATCTGTAGTAGTTCCTGTTTCTTCACTTGGACGCCCGGTGGTGTCATGTGTGCGATCAGCATCAGTACTCGTTGCTGTCGTCGCGTCGGCTTCAGCATCACTTCCTGTTCCCGCATCCGTAGATGTCGCTGTGTCGGTGGTGTCCGCGGGAGGCGTGGTGGTTTCTGTGGGCGTGGTGGTTGCCTCGGTCGTGCGATCTTCCTCGTGGTCACGCGTGGTCGTATCAATATCATTGACATTTGCGGTATTGGTCGCGTCCACGATCGCCGTCGCGTCCCCCGTGTTGATATTCACATCTTCCGCTGGTGCAGGTTCGGTCGTGCCTGACGTGCCGTCACTTCCTTCGGTGCCGGGTGGAGCTGGTTCTGGTGTGGGTTCCGGTTCCGAGGTTACTTCGGGAGTGGGTTCGGGTGTTGGCTCACTTACCGTTGTTGTAGACTCTCCCGCTTCCTGGGCGCGCACAAACGCAGGCGCGTACGGAAGTGTGAGCGATATCACAAGCGCAAATACAATAATCAGCGATGCAATCGCATTGTTTGAGTATTTAATTCCAGAACCAAGTAAAAATTTGTTCGACATATTGTGTCATTCGCGCTATGGACGCGTACATGCGCTCTTTGATAGTGAGTCGCACCGTATCCGTTTGTATAGTGTCTGTGTATGCTGCGTCGCTCACCGTGATGCGCGTTGTGGTACTCGCGACCGCCTCCTGATGATCCGACGTTGATGCGCCTTCGACTTGCACATCAACAGTGATAGGTATGCCGGACGGAGAGGTGAAGCGCGATGAACTTGCCACTCCATTCACCTCGGTCTCGATATTCACCGAGGCAGTAGAACTGCTCGCGCTTTCGTTCGTACGTATCATGACCGACGCGTTCGCATCTCCCGTGCGTACCGTACCTCCATTTGCGATATTTCCTCCCGTATTTGCCTGGATGTTCACCCATGTTCCGGAGTTTCCAGACGGAACGGAGGAGAAATCAGTGTCAAATATATCCCAGATATTCATGGCGAACACATCGCTCGCGGGAACCAGCAGCGTCACACATATTGTTAATGAAATGATTGTCCCTCTCATAAGCTTTATTCGACGTGAAAGCTTATGTGAAGGAGGCACCGAGTGGTGCCACCCTCCACAAGCAATTTAGCGTCGGATGCGAACGATTGTGGTGTTGATCGTATTGATGATCCCTACCAACGCAGATGCGTCTCCAGTGGTAATGTCACCACCTTCACCGCCAGCGCCGCCATCACCGCCTTCTGCGCCGTCACCGGTGTCACCACCGTTGCCGCCGTCTCCGCCGGTTTGGCTGCCAACGTCAGACTCACTGCAACCACACTCGTCACTATCGCCGTTGACGTCGCCGCCGTTTCCGCCGTTTCCAGCATCATCGCCGCCGTCGCCTCCGTCGCCTCCGTAATCACCGTTTCCACCGTCAGCTACGTTCTCGCCGGTGTTTACGCCTCCAATGACGCCATTTTCCACGAGGCCCTCATTGTTGACATCCACATCAACTTTGTCGTTGTTGCTGCGGCGACGCCCTTCTTCACAGCCACAGTCGTCTTCAACATCAACGTCGGTGGTATTCACCAAGTTGTCGATGACCACACCAATTTCAGCGTCACCGGTGTCGATATCACCGCCTGCGCCTCCGTCACCGCCGGTTCCTCCGTTGTCGCCGTCACCGGTGTCACCACCGTTGCCGCCGTCTCCGCCGGTCTGACCATCAAGCACAAAGCCCTCGGAGTCCACGTCGCCGCCGTTTCCGCCGTTTCCAGCATCATCACCGCCGTTGCCGCCGCTTCCTCCTTCAGCACCATCACCACCGTCTGCCGTGTTGCCACCGGTGTTCGCACCAATCACCACCAAGTTGCCAACATATGCAGCGTTGTTGATATCGATATCGACTTTATCTCCGGTAGAACAAGAGTAGCTTCCGTAACATGCGAGTGCCGGGGTTGCAAAAAGTGCAAGCGCCAAGGACGGCATCAGCATGAATGAGGCTACCAATTTCTTTACCATTTCCATGTTTGTATATGTATTCAATGTTCCCGTTAATTGTTTAGGTTCGACCTTTTACGGCTTATTCAGCCCACGTCAACGCCGCAAACGGCACTCGCGGCGCTCACGCGGAACGAAAAACAAAAAGAACCAGTGCCACCATTTGCAGCATTGGTTCTTCGAATATTGCGAGTAATAAAAAATGGGGGAACCATAGATATTGCATATCAGTCCCGGTTTCCCCACGAGACGTCTAAATTGCTCTTTCAGTGTAGCACTCGCCCGCGTCCGCACAATATTGACCTGTAAGGATAAAACGTGTTCTTGTGGATAACTTTTGCGCGTATTTCACTTGGCCTATCCCTACGACGTTCTGCGTAAAAAAATCATTCACGGTACAATTAAAGCGTTGCAGAATGTCAACGAATGCGTTGCAACAATCTTGACTAGTCGTCTCAAATACAAAGCCCAGATATGGACGCTGACGGTGGGGAAACCGATCCTGCGGAAACAGGAACGAGTCAGCGTCCGTATCTGGGCTCTTTTTATCAGACAAAAATCAAGCGCAGACAATGTTGTCTGCGCGTTTTCGCACTTATTTTAAAAGAAGTCAGCCGTGCCTGATGATCAGTACATCTCCATCTTGCACCAAATACTCTTTTCCTTCAAGTCTCATTTTCCCAAGCCTTTTTGTCTCTTGCCATCCGCCCGCCGCAAGAAGTGTCTTGCAGTCCACCACTTCTGCGCGAATAAACTTCTGCTCAAAATCTGTATGAATCTCCCCCGCCGCCTGCGGAGCGGTTGACCCTCTACGAATTGTCCACGCGCGAGTCTCTTTGGGGCCTGTCGTGAAAAAGCTCACAAGATTCAATGTCTTGTACGCAAGGCGCACGAGATCACCAAATGACACATCTCCCGACAAATCGAGTCGCACATATGGTCGCTTTTTTTCTTCAAGAAATTGGATGAGATCAGGAGAAATATCTTCTTCTTTTCCATTTAACACATACATGATGGGCTTATCGGTCAGCTTTGCAGAACCATCTTTCGCGCTCTCATCCTTAATGAGGAGTTCGAGTTCAATGGTTTCGATGTCGCGCACGGGACCCACAGTTCCTTCGACGTGAATGACGGATGGATCCGGAAAACACCTCACCACCTCCACAATCGCCGACACTTCACGAATATGTGAGAGAAATTGATTCCCAAGACCCGCACCAGTGGAGGCGCCTTTCACAAGCCCCGCGATATCATAAAATTCAATGATGGCGGGAATCTTTTTTTCAGATTTCGAAAGTACTGCCAACTTCTCCAACCGTTCATCCGGCACAGGGACAATTCCCACGTTTGGATCAATTGTGGCAAATGGATAGTTTGCAATAGTTACATCAATACCTGTGAGCTTTTGAAATAGCGTGGATTTTCCAACATTCGGAAGCCCCACAATACCGATGGAGAGTTTACTCATGAGTGCATATGCTACCAGGAAATACAATTTCTGTCACCGCCGATTTGCCCGGAATTTTATGCAAGTGAGAAAAGTGTATAACCTCTGGATAACGTGTGACTTGCCTGTATAAAAATATGTGCGAATCTTGATTAGCATATACTTGTGCTCCTACCCGCGAGGTATACGATAAATACATAGGTAGTGAGTGGCTCGGTGCGGAGACTTATCGCTCTAGGTTTAAAAGATATACAAGATATAGTGGGACTTCATGTCACCCTTGGGTGCGTGAGACCACCAAAATCTATCACAGAGCTATAGAGCGCTCAGTCTCCACACAGGGTCGCAGCGCGACCCCATTCAGATGTCCTTATCTCATCTGAATACAGGCACACCCCACTACGGGGTGTGTTCGTTTTTAGTAAAAATCCGAAACAGTCAGGTGATGCGGAAGCTTGGGTTCGCGCGCGTGGGCGCGGTGCCACAGCAGTCGATCGACTTCGTACGCATGCGCGCGACGTTTCTTTTTACGCAGCGCGTCTGTAATGGACTCCACCGCGCAAATTGTTCCGCTACGAATTTCAATTTCTTCAGGAGAACCTTGGACGATGAGACGCTTACGTTTTAATTTTCCTTTGAGCACATCGGAATATTCAAGTATCCCCATATCTACAAGTGTCTGCGGTAATTTGTAATCTGCAAGTGCGGTGAGATAGTCAGTGTCACGAAATTTGCCATATCCCCTCCCTTCAAATGCACCAATCATATTGACCGCGAGCATCTGCGCGCGCATTAAGAAAAATACTTTCGTTTTTTTGTAATAAAATGTGTCATTAAATGAATAGAGTTCGCGAGATACCCGATCAATAAAATTCCGTGCACTGTGTTTACTCGCCTCCACAAATAGTCGTGAATCTCCTTCGTAATCATTGAGAAGTCGTAAGCTTACTTTACGCATATTCGTCCAACGTCCATCCATATAACCAAGCCGCCCTCGCCCAGAAAAAATCGCCTTAAACTCGCCAAGCGGCATCATGGAAAAATAAGAAAGATTTGCTTTGCCCGGGTATTCGAGAAAAAAGTTTGTGAGCGCACGTGCAAGTCCATAATATCCGTCGTAGCGCTCACCTTGATCAATGATGTGCCATTTCCCTTTACGCGACCACAAACTAAACATCACCGTGTGTAAGATGATGAGATAGTCGAGCATTGTGCGCGCGTCCTCCGTTTCCAAGTGTAATTTTTTTGGCCAAGAAGGTGGCACCAGGGGATGTTCTGCCCAACGTGAGGCGAGCCGATCTACTGCAGTAGCATTCACACGCACATGCATAGCGTGCTTCATAACCTCGAACGTGGACTTACGCACAGGACTTACGGGCATAGTGAAATATCACACATAGCATAATACGAATAGATACATATTGCTACTAGATTTCTCCTGCAAGAATTTTCTCACGCCAGTCACGAACCGCGCGATGCATAAATGTAAGATTATGCAATGTGATATGCGAATATGCATTTATTTCTCCAGCACGAAGCAGATGCGCAAGATATGCGCGGGAATATTTCACACATGTATCACAAGCACAGCGCGCATCAATAGGTTTCATTGCATGACGCGCTGACTCGTTGCGAAGATCAATACGTCCCTCTGGCGTGAATGCAATACCACGACGCGCAAGCTGAGTTGGTGAGACACAATCAAATGTGTCGACGCCACCGCGCATCATCAGCTCAATATCTTCGGGATGTCCAATACCAAGTAAATGTCGTGGCCGTGTAGGATCAAGTGCGGGAATCACCCACGAAAGAATTTCCGCAGACTGTGCTTTGCTCTCTCCCAAATCTCCACCAATACCAAATCCCGCAAACGCACGATCATTGACAAACTGTGCACTGCGCTCCCGAAGGTCACGATACCGTGATCCTTGCACGATGCCAAACATCGCCTGTGCTGTGGTACGCGCGGCAAGCGATCGTTCCTCCCACCGATGTGTGCGTGCGAGCGACTCCTCAATATATGCGCGTGTTGTGCGTGGCGGAGTGCATTCATCAAACGCATACATAATATCTGCGCCAATGACTTGCTGCGCTGCAATGGAAGACTCGGGAGTCATGAGCACCTCGCTCCCGTCCATCGGGGAGCGAAAGTGAACGCCCTCTTCAGTGATGCGAATCTGACGCGGTTGTGTGCTCACATCAATGAGTGTCCTCCGCTCATCTCCTTCCACTCGTGTATCGATTTTCCCAAGGGAGTGATCCATTCCAAACCCAAGACTAAATACTTGAAACCCACCTGAATCCGTCATGAGCGGACGCTGCCAATGCATAAATTGATGTAGCCCGCCCGCGGCAGAAAGAATATCGACACCAGGTTTAAAAAGTAAGTGAAATGTGTTCGCAATGATGAGTTGCGTACCTGCGCGCACGGCAGCGTCTTCCACGAGCGCTTTAATCGCTCCCTGCGTAGCGACAGGAACAAACGTGGGCGTTTCAATATCTCCGTGCGGAGTGGAAATAATCCCGGCGCGTGCCCGGGATTTTTTTGATTGATGAAGGAGACGAAATGAAATCACGATTCACATCATACGGTGAGTCCGCGTGTTTGCCAACTCGTTCGTATTATTTGTATGTCGGTAAATGAATACCCGTGGAGTCACTCCCGACTTCCTTTGGACCTGATACACGGCGAGAAAGGAGAGAAATTACCAACGCAATGAAAAGGAGTATCGTAATAATCCACCACCACCAACTCGGTCCGCGCCTTGACGCCGCCGTACTTGTTCCATCAGTCACTTTCGTTGTGTGATCTTGAGATACGGTCATCACATTTCCATCCGCAAACCGATAGGTAAATGTGATTTTTGCGACGAGCGCATCAGCAGCGTTTGCGGGAATTTCCACGGTAATTTTTTTCTTTGTCGTTTTTCCTTCTGCGAGCGAACCAATATCCGCCTTCCACGGATTTCCCCCGGAAAAATCATTTTCCTTCACTACCGTTACGCCATCAACAAATGTTACCGCAAGCGACGTGTCCAACATATCCTCCGTCGCAATATTTTTTACAGAAAATGTATATTCCACTTTGCTTCCGCGCATCACTACACTCGGATCTTCCACTACATCAATCGTCACGGGCGAACGCGGAAGTACCACGTGCACATCGTTAGAGATGCGGTTTGTGATACTGCTCACTACAGAAGCGACGAGCGTGTGTACCAAATCAGCGTTTGCCGTTCCCGCTGTTGCGTCAAATTGTAACGTCGTAGACGTTTTTGCTGCCAGCGAAGAAATCTCCCAGGTGAGCGTACTATTTTTTTGCTCTCCACCATTATGAATAGTAGTAATCGAAAGTTCTTTTGGTACTTCCGTCGATACGACAATATTTTTATTCGCAGCGGTGCCCGTATTTGTCACCTGTATTGCAAAGCGTAATTGATCTCCGGGATTTGCAATGACCACCTCTGAAAGTCCGGGCGCTTGAGAAAGATTTTCTGCACGAAACGCAATGGTAGTTTTTGAACCATCGACACTGGTAAGCGGTGGTGGAGGGGGCGTGCCATCGGTGGGTACCGGACGCGCTACCGTGATAAAACTACGCACTACTCCGCTGCGCACTTCTCCATCTTCTGTTGCGACTACTTGATAAAAATACCGCGTGGAGGAATTGAGCGGAGAGAGCGTCTCACTCACCGGCACCGAGATGCCCGTACGTGTCAGAGTAACACCGCTGGTATTGCGAAGCATCTCCTCGGTTTCCCCCCATCGTATATATGCAGTTGCAGGGCGAGCACCAACTTGCACGGTGCCTGTCACCGTTGCATATGAATCGGACAAAAACGAGAGTGGCCCGGTAGCCGCGGATAACATCGAAGATTGCGGCGAACTTCCTTCGCCCGCAATAAATGTGAGTAATGCACCGAGCGTACTTCCTTCTGTATTTTGCGCTACTGCTCGGTAATAGTATCGCTGACCCTTCGTGAGCCCGTTAATCGTCGACGCAAAATCATACGCATTCACCGAAACGCGCTGGGGCGTTGTGACCCGATCAACAGACTGTGTTGTCCCCCATTGAAACCACAGAGACATTTCTCCGGACTTCGGATTTGTCGCTCTTCCTTGGAGCACGACACTCGTCGGAGAGATGGCAACCATGTCTCTCGTGTTGACCGAAGGACGATATGCTTGCGATGGCTCTCCCGGTAATGAACCATCGTTGTCATCGGAGGACGTGCTCGATCTGCGAGTCGTAAACTTTGCGACGCCAGAATATCTTGTGACCCCCTTCGATGTTGCTCCGAGTCGTGCATAGTACTCTGTACTTGCATTAAGACCGGTGATGGTAAAGTATAATTTTGCGTATGGCTGACTACTGGACTGCGAAAAACTCTTCTGTTCAAAACCCGATGAAGTGCCCCATTCAACCCATACCGGAACGTTCGCCTCACTCACTCCTCCACTAATAACTGCCGAAGTTGACTTCACCTGCGTACCTCTCATGAGCACGGCAAAGAAATCGTGGTTCGCACTAAAACTCCCACTTTCTCCGGTTACAAACGTTCGTATTGTTCCGTAGACGCGCTCACTGGACACCCCAACGGGTTCGGCAACGACACGAAAATAAATTGTACGATTTTCTCCAAGATTCGAAACGGTTTGAGCAATGTCTCCTCCCACGGTTGAAAGTGCGACAACGCTCGTCGTGAGTCCGAGCGACGTGGTGTCTCCGTATTCAAACCATGCGCTAATATTTCCAGATGACGCAGATGGTCCTACCGATCCTTGGAGCGTTGCCGATGTATCCCCAATATTGGTCGCGGTGAGCGTTTGCGCGCTAAGAGCCGCAAGCGCAATTCCCGGAAACGTGAGCGCACTAAGACCGAGTCCGGCAATCACCGAACAGATCAATATAGATTGAAGTAATGGAAACTGCGTGCGCGAATTATTCATGACGCGATGTATGTAAAAACTGGTTTCCTATCCAACTCATCACCGAGAGCACCACCGCTCCAATAATAGCGGTGAACCAGGAATCGACATGGAATCCCTGTAAAAAAGAAGATGCAATGATCAGCATCGCACCATTAATAACAAAAACGAAAAGTCCAAATGTGAGTATCGTAATTGGCAAGGTTAGTACAATGAGTATGGGACGCACAATAGCATTGAGCAGTCCCACTACCAGCGCAACAATCAATGCGGCGTACAGTGAGTCCACGGTAATCCCGGGAATCACATATGCGGTCGCCATCAGTGCAAGTGCACTCACGAGCCATCGTGCTAGTAAATACATGACTGTAGTATACAAAGTTACGCAAAAAAGATACATATTCACTCACGTACGGCACCGAACACTCACCTCCATTGTCATATGCCTAGACATGCGCTTGTACATCACTCTCTTCTTCGATGTGAACAATGTGCGCTCCACCGCAAGAGTGTTGTGTGTGTATGGGCTGGCATTGAACCATATCATGTGAGACGCATCACAATGACGCCCTTTCCCCACTCCCTTCGGTCATGCGAGGTTTCCCTGAAAGGAAGTAACAAACACCCCCGCTACGCGGGGGTGTTTGAGATTGCACCGTATTACATCATTGCACCTCCCGCAGGAGCGCTGCAGTCTTTGCAGCGGTTCTTGTGCGTCACGACTTCATAGATGGCCGCGAGCCCAACGAGCACATAAATGATGTCGGCAAGCAATGGAACGTTGACGAGGTCAGCAAGCCACATCACAAAATTCCAATTGAATGCTTCGAGCAACCAATTGAGCCCACCCACCACGAGGAGGATGAACGAGATACTATGTAGGGTCTTCATGGGTATAACAATTTGTATTTGATATACAGGCGACCTTTTACGTTTTTCTACCTTACCTGGTGTACGCCTCTAAAGCGAGTGGGGATGTGAACAGCGTTATACTGCAATGCTTTTAGAGCCACCGATTTTTCGCAAATACTCCAAGGATCAATACCGATAGCACAAGAGATCCCGCGAGCACATATGCGTATGCAGCGGGATGCGCGCCTCCCGGCAACGCAACATTCATGCCATAAAAACTCGATACCATCGTCGGAATCGCAAATACCACGGTGAGTGCCGTAAGAATTTTGATCACTCGGTTTAGATTATTTGTCATGATCGTAGAATACGCGTCACGAATATTCACAGTATTTTTCAACTCCGCCGTGCACATTTCTACAAGTTGATTATTTGCGAGCGTCACATCTTCAACAAGATCCTGATCTTTTTCATACAGCTGAAAAAATTTTCCGGAAAGAATTTGTTTCAGGAGCGACTGTGTTGGCACGAGTGCGGCGAGGAATTCATTGAGGATACTTTCAAAAATGATGAGCTGTTGGATGTCGTTGTTTTCGATCCGCTCAAGTCGCACACGCAACCCTCGCACGCGGCGAGCAATGTCGGTGAGAAATCTCCCATAGAGTGCCGTTACTTGTCCAAATAATTGCGTCAACAGTTTCGCTTTTTGCGTAGTATGAATTTCAATTTTTCCACTAAGAATCCGCTCTAAAAATGGCAGTCTGACAATGGAAAGTGTGAGTAAAAAATCATTCGCCATCACAAAAAGCACAGGGGATGTTTGAATATCCTCTCCCACACGCACGGGCACACGTGTAAACATGTATGTCACGCCATTCTCCAATTCCACACGAGGCACTTCATTGGGATCAAGTGCATCTCTTAGTAAATCAAGATCAAGTCCACGGTCGCGAGAGAGAATTTCAAGATCCTCTGGAGTGGGATTTTCGACAAGCACCCACGATCCAATTTTAAACTCATCGAGGGTACGTACCACATCATCTTTAATGGCGCGCTGGTAATACTGAATCATGATTTTTTTTCGGTAAATCCGAGAGAAAGCGAATTAATGCAATATCGCGCACCAGTGCTCGTGGGTCCGTCTGGAAACACGTGTCCTAAATGCGCTCCGCATGCCGCACACGTCACCTCGGTGCGCCGCGTACCCCCACTCATATCTTCTTCAAGTTTTATACGCCCTTCTGATACCGGGCGATCAAAGCTCGGCCATCCGGTGCCAGAATCAAATTTTGCAGTTGAATCAAAAAGCTCCGCATTGCAGTTACTACACATATACATTCCCGTCTTCTCATTGTGAAGGAGGGCACCGCTAAACGGCGCCTCCGTACCTTTCTCCCGCGTTACCCGGTAGACCTCTGGGGTCAGCTTACTCTTCCAATCATCGCCCATATACCAGTCTTATAGTTTTGCGCCAACTTCCAATAGATATTCTTTGCGCACACCATTTACATCCACGATATATGTGCCTAGTGGGAGCGCTTCCACCAGAATTGCGAGTGAACGCTCATACGGCACCAACGCTTGCGTACACATTTTCGATGAATCACGTGCCTGCGTGACGGTCACATAAAATGTGTCGCCAGTTTTTTCATAGGTTATATCGCTAATCGTAGTGCAACCGTCCGGCAAATTTCCTTTCGCAGTCACGGTGAGCGTGAGCGGGTATGATGACCCTGTCGTGAGCGTCACCTCATCTACCACTGCGTCGCTATATTCTATTGTTGTTTGTTCGGATGGGCCCTGATCTTTTTGCATCTTCCAATATACGTATGCACCAATGAGTACCAGTATAATGATGACCAAAATGATGATGATTTTTTTCATATATATATTGACGGAAATAGTAATCGCTCGTTACTCGTAGCATATCACCCCAACACATACTTTCCCAGCGCCATGTGCAAAATAAAACCGCCCGGTTAGCTTCCGGGCGGCGTTTACGGTGTTGTGATGAGCTCTCTTAGTAGTTCCACGCGCTCCACGCGCGCAGTAACCCAGCGATGCGAGTACTGCGGGCATGTCTTTCGAATATACCTCCACGTATTTGCGAGCCGTTGATGTGCCGCGGCGCGAGTAATGGTATATCTGTGCGCAAGGTGACGGAGCGACACTGCGCCTCCATCTACGCAACCAAAGTAATACCACAACAGCACATCATATCGGTTGTCACTCCGATCTTTCGACCGCGATTTGTCCCGAATATCATGGATGTGCTTTCTAAACTCACGGAGCTCCGCGATGCATCCGCGCAGTTGTGCGCGCGCATCACACAAGACTTCCGGACTCGGCTGTCTGACATCGGCAACAATTTCATGACGGGCCCGCCCCACACTCGGCTCCGCGTGCGCACTCGCTTCATCAAGTGAGTACACGCGCACTCGTTGTGCAGTCACTACTTCGTGCGTGACAGCATCGCCCTGGAGCGAGACGCCAACGCGAGACTGCCGTTCCAAACGTATGCGATCTGCGCGACGTTGCAATTCCAGCTGGTGAATGGGAGTGCGTACGTGTTCAAGGTGATTATCCTGCCAGCGCGCGATTGCGCTCCGAATTCTTCTCGCTGCATATGGCCGAAACGGCAACTCATATTGAGAATCGTAGAGCTCACTTGCGCGCATGAGCGCAAGAAATCCCTCCTGTATACAATCATCAATATACGAGTTGTCGCGGCAATACGTATGTGCGAGTCCGCGCACAAGATCGGTATGCTCGGCAATAAATGCTTCGGTGCATGCCTGCGTGGACCATGGCGTTGATATCGTGTGCATTCGTGCTACTCCTCGTGCAAAGAACTATGGAATGTCTTGCAGCATATAACGCGTCGTACCGCTGACTCGTCACCGCACCTCACCGAGGAGCGGAACTCCGATTCGTTGGCGCGCCGTCTCCCCACGAAACCGCATACCTTCTCTGCGCGCAAGATGAGCCGGATCTCTTCCGGAATTTTTCATCTGCATCGCTGGTAGCGCGGATCCGGGAAGCACCGCATGCTTCCCATACTTTTCAGCCATTTTATCCACTCCCGCATAAATCCGCTGCATCCGCTCCACCTGCACCATACCTCCAAACAAATCGGGCTGTTGGATATCACTCGGAGTTAAATCCATGAGCACCACACCGGTGGCGCGGTATCTTGTACGCGCCTGAAATACCTGATGGAACGCGGGACGGAGAAGTGCAAGTATTGCTTCCGGTGTTGCTGCGGAATGCGTGAGTGTGAGGTCGTATCCGTGATACGTAAATTCCTGCGTTTTGAGAAAAAATGCCACGCGACGCGCAAGGAGACTGTGCCTCCGCGCCTTAATGCACGCGTTCGCAATATTTTTTGCGAGCTGCGCATACACCACGTCGGGACTCGTTGACGCAGGAGAAAATGTTTTCGTTTTACTAATAGATTGATACGTATGTGCCTCCTCTTGGTTGAGTGCGTAAATGAATTCTCCATTGAGTTCCCGCCAAATTTCTTGATACGGTTTCGCAAGATGTTGCTGAACCCAATGCTGGTCCTTTGCCGCAAATGCACCAGCAGTGTAGACGCCGTGTTTTCCCAGGAGTGCGGAGGCCTGCGAACCAATCCCCCATATTTTTTCCACTGGCAGCGTAGCAAGATGCGCGCGGATATCACGCTGATGTATCACCGTAAATCCCCCGGGTTCGGGCTTGAGGCGCCTGGACGCAACTTTCGCGAGCACCTTATTTGGCGCAAGCCCCACCGAAAATGTGATGCCCAGTTCACGAGAGAGCTCCCACTGAATCCGCTTTGCGATTTCTACGTAGGTCATCTTTAGTGGACGGCGAAGTCCCGTAATATCAGCAAAGCATTCGTCAATACTATATTCCTCTACTTCTGATGTGTAGCGACGCACAATCGCGTACATGCGGCGCGAAAATAAACTGTACGTTTCGTAATCCGAGGGGAGCACCACGGCGGTGGGACAGCGTTTGAGCACTTCGCCGATAACCATTCCACGCGTTACTCCCGCTTTTTTTGCTTCGTAACTCATGGCACTCGCAATGCCACGCTCACGCCCAGTGACCACTGGCCGCCCTTTGAGCGCGGGATTTACCGCAATTTCGCAGTTTGCAAAAAATGAATCTCCATCAATGTGAAGAATGGCTTTCTCGGACGCATGCTGCCAACCACCAAAAAACATATCAGTATTTACGAATCACTGCGCGCACCACCGCGGCAATCGTTAATCCCTCCTTTGGTCGAATTGGCTTCATGGTGTGATTGGCGGGTTCTAACCATACTTCGCTTCCGCGCTTGCGAAAATATTTCATCGTCCATCCACCATCTACTTCGGCAATCACAATGTCGTTATTACGTGCCGTGCGCCCGCGTTCCACGAGTACCATATCTCCTTCGCGAATGCCAGCTTCGATCATGGAGTCTCCTTTCACTTTCAGTAAATAGGTTGCCTCTTTGTGTTCAATTAAATAGTCATCAAGACTCATGGTGTCAACAAGCTCTTCTTCGGCCGGAGATGGAAATCCCGCCTCCACAACACCAAGTACGCGCGCGTCTCCAAATAGTTTTCCGGGGATGAGTTTACCAACGGAGTCACGCGTAAGTATGCGCGCATCTTCCAATTTGCGCGCAATTTTTACCGCAGCATTTTTTGATTTGTACCCCAGTAATTTCGCGAGCTCCGCGTACGACGGCATCCTACGGTGCGTGCGGTAAAACTGTGAGATCTTATGTTTTGCGCGTTCGGACATATCTCTATCATAGGTGTACGAACGTACACCTACAAGCGATAGGGGTGGATAGAAAAGAAATAGGATAATAGGAATCTTATATCTTTGAGTATGAGTGGCATCGGAGGATATCTAGGAGCCCGAATCAGTGCCCAGTGGAACCCAATTGTTTTAGAACTAAGGGAGTTGGTTGAGGTTTGGGGAGGAGATGAAGAACGGGGATTTGGCGGAGAAAATAACAGTGTCGGCCTAGTCCCAGAGGGGAGTAGAACTTTGTTTATTTAATACATGCTTGACAACGAATTAATAGAACCCTAGGGTAGATTAGAAGACGGAGGTTAACAATCCATGAGTATTTCTAAGTTAGTTGATAGGCTCGAAAGAGGCAAGAGTTCTTCTAGGGGCACTTTTCCGTTAATTGTTAACATCGAAAAGTGCGGGAAATGCCACCGCAAAATTCTGGTCGATAACGAGGTCAAGCACCTCTCGCATCCGCAGGTGGTCTACACCGCAGTCACTTGCTGGGACTGCCTCAGCAATCAAGAAAAGGAGGCGGCCAAAAAACTCTACCCGTGGTTGGCCGGTCGCGAGACAGATTAGGAATCAGACTCCATATATTCAATCAGGGAATGCGTTATCACAACGTGTTCCCTCTTTTTTATGTATTTGCTATCTGCCCGGATTTTTTAAATGTGCAGGTTTTTCACGGTCGTGAAAAACCTGCACATTCGATTATCAGCGAATTTTTCACCAGCGTTAAATAACATAAATACCATTGATCCAAAAATAACAGACAACGAGTGCACGCCCGTAAACTCGTCATCAGTTCGAAAATTGGTGTTTACTTGTCAGCCAAAACGAAAGTTCAAAACAACCAATAAAAATGATGTCTCGAAAGTCTGAACATTACTCCACCTTGAGTACGGCGACGGTGTTGGTCTCCCCTACTGCGCCAATGATGCGGCCCGTCACAAATACAACAGTATCTCCTGCGGCAACGCGATGTGCGCGCTTCAAATGCGTAAACGCATGCTTTTCAATGTCGGCAATAGTTTTTAGTTTCGTCGCAACAATGGTTGATACACCCCACACGAGCGTGAGACGCCGAGCAACTGCATTGTCACTCGTGATTGCAACAATAGGTGTGGTAGGACGAAACATTGCAACGGCACGAGCAGAGTGCCCCGTTGTGGTTCCTACAAGAATGATGTTTGCCTGAAGTTGTTTCGCAATATATTTTGCGGCGCGTGATACTGCAATATCCATCATGCCCGCCTCTTCTTCAATTGGGAGTCGATATGATTTCCCGTGTGTTTCGGTCTCGGACAGAATGCGGCGCATCATCACCACTGCGGCAATTGGATGCTTGCCTGATGCGGTCTCTGCCGAAAGCATGACTCCATCTGCACCGTCGTACACCGCGTTTGCAACGTCGCTCACTTCCGCGCGCGTCGGAATACTGTTTTTCGTCATGGATTCGAGCATTTGTGTAGCTACAATCACCGGCTTCATTGCCGCACGCGCACGTTCGATGATTTCTTTTTGACGCACTGGAAGTTGCCAGAGTGGCGTTTCAATACCAAGATCCCCGCGAGCAACCATGATTGCATCGGACGCAGCGATAATGGCATCCAAATGTTCAATCGCTTCCGGACGTTCAATTTTTGCGATGAGCTTGATGGGAGCGCCTTTCAGCATGCGACGCGCTTCTTTCATGTCTGCGGCGTTTCGTACAAATGACACGGCAAGATAGTCGAGCTTCATGAGAATCGCAAATTGAATCGCTTCTTTATCGCGCTTCTCAAAAATATGCACGCGCAGTTTCAATTGTGGAACGTTAATACCTTTGTTTGAAAACAACGTACCTCCGCGAAGTACGCGGCAGACAAATCGTTTTCCTTTTCCGTTGATGCGCCGACAACTGATAATCTCAAGTAAAATACTTCCGTCGTCCAAAAACACCTGACCGCCTGTCATCGCGCCTTTTTCAAAAATCGGGGAAGGTACAGGAATTCTTCCTTCGGTATATTCAGACATACCGGTGTCAAGCGTGATAAATTCATCGTCCTTTAAGAGCACGCCGCTCTCCGGCATTTTTCCGATACGCATCTTTGGGCCCTGTAAGTCCCCAATGATACCGATGTGCCTGCCGAGCGCTTTCTCCACTGCGCGGATTTTCTTCACCATTTCCTTGTGTCCATCGAGCGTATCGTGAGAAAAATTAAGCCGCGCCGCATTCGCTCCTGCAACAAACAACTCCTTTAATTTTGCGGGAGTACTTGTTGCCGGACCGACGGTCGCGAGAATTTTTGTTTTGCTATTCATATTATTTTTTGTGGAAACCTTGATTATGCTGGACATGTAACAAAAATACAAGAACATGTGCGCGTTATGCACAAGATTTTTTCGAATATTGACTTTTACAATCATAACGGATCCGCACCTCATTTTTTGACACTGTGCACCTAATGTGGTTCCATGTCTTCGAGTTCTTACAAGGAGTACAAACTGATGCCTATGAGTATTGAACAGGAACTGCTTTCCATCTTTTCGGTATTTGTGTTGTGGGTGCTCATCATCCCCGACATGAGGCGGTTTCTAAAGGAAGGGTAAATGGTGGCTAACACGCTCATTAATCACACGGGGAAGCTGGTCACTATCGTGGGGAACCGGAAACGAGACATCACGATTCAGCCCACGTCACTCACGGTACCAACAAAAACCTCGGTGACCAGGTTACGAGGAGTCAATATCAAAGCGCCACACTCCGAAACGAGTTGGATTGGTGTGTGCCAAAACCGTTGGAAAGGAATTCCGGAACATTACACGCGAGGAAAATACATCGCGCACATCCTGCGGGAGTGCGATGCGCTTGTGCTCGCGCTTCACGGGAGGACTGATGACATCTACTACGTTCCGGACGATGCACTCAAAGACGGCGCTTACGTGGTGAGACATCTCTGGCAAGTTGGGAAACCGTAACGTGCGCCCCCACCATTGTGGGGGCGCTTGTTTATTTCTCTGTAGAACGCAGTGCAGCAATGCGATCTGCAATTGGAGGATGTGTGGCAAATAAATTCGCAAACCAGTGGCGGCGACCGGATGTTTCTACATGATCCGGGTCATCGAGCCACACGTGATTTACCGCGTTGTTTGTGTGAATGAGTGGTCTATCGTGCGCGGCAATTTTTGCGAGTGCGCTCGCAAGTCCATCGGGATATCGCGTGAGCAACGCGCCAGACGCGTCCGCGAGAAATTCGCGCTTTCGAGAGATTGCGAGCTGCATTAGTTGCGCAATTATTGGCGAGAGTAGCGCAAGTACTATCCCCACTAATAGTAAGATCCCTGCTCCGCCATTTTTTCTATCTCCCCCACCTCTGCGATACCACAGCGAACGCAAAAACCAATCTGAAATCAGCGCAATAAATCCGACGAGCACCACCGCAACGGTAGAAACCAAAATATCTCTATTCCCCACATGGGAAAGTTCATGTGCAATAACGCCCTCCAGTTCGGCCTTATCCAAAATTTGTAGGAGTCCTGTTGTTACCGCAATGGCTGCGTGCTCCGGATCTCTACCCGTGGCAAATGCGTTTGGGGCGGGGTCACGCACGACATATACGCGCGGTTTTGGAAGCCCCGCGGTAATTGCGAGATTGTCGACAATGCGGTTGAGTTCGAGAAATTCTGTCCCATCTGCTGGCACCGCGTGTGTTGAGGCAATCACAATTTTGTCGGAATACCAGTACGACGTGATGCCCATCAATATACTCACCACTACTGCAATCGGCAGCAACGCTGGAGTATCTAATGTGTACGAAAACACCCATCCAATCCCAATAACAACAATAAAGAACGTGGTAAAAAGCGCCCACGTTTTTCGAATATTAGAATCTTGATGAGTATAAAGTGAAGTCATAGGTTCAGCTGACAGCTTGTAGCTTATAGTGGATAGTTTTGAAACACAATTATAGGTGCTCGTTAAATTGAAAAACTGTGTTCTATATGTTATTTTTTATCTGAGAATGTAGGTCAGGGGGTAAACCGTGGTAGGTAAAAAACTAAAGAAACGACATCAACGCATCCTGAACGCTCTTCGAGATCTTGGAGGAACAGCAACTACAAGACAAATCGCCATCGCTACCAGTCTCCATGTGAATGGAGTCTCTCAGAGTATGAATGTGCTCGGTGGACAGCATATACAATACCTTGGAGGCACAGGCACGGACCGCCTCTGGAAACTCAAAAATGCATAACAACCGAAGAACCGATGCACCGCATCGGTTCTTTTACTAGGGAGTTTAGAACTTTACTGCAACTGGAGCGGTTTCTTTTTCGTCAGCGTCAAAGAATGGCTGCTGGGTGAATCCGAACATTCCTGCAATCATGTTTGATGGAAATTGCTCCACCTTGTTGTTCATCTCCTGCACGGTTCCGTTGTAGAATCGGCGCGCCGCCTGAATTTTATTTTCGGTGTCCGAAAGTTCACGCTGGAGTTCGAGGAAGTTGGTGTTTGCCTTGAGATCAGGATAGCTCTCCGAAAGTGCAAATAGTTTCCCAAGTGCCTGTGAAAGACCTGCTTCCGCACTTTGCATTGCCTTTAAGTTTTCGGCAGTGAGCTTTGAAGGATCAAGATGCATCGCTGTTGCCTTTGAGCGCGCATTAATCACCGCGTCCAATGTTCCCTGTTCGTGTGCGGCGTATCCCTTCACGGCGCTCACCAGATTTGGGATTAAATCATATCGACGCTTGAGTTGCACTTCAATATCCGACCACGCTTCGCGCACACGATTGCGGAATTTAATGAGCTCGTTATACATTCCCACGACCCACACGACTGCAAGCACAAGGATTGCTGGGATATTAAATGCCCAGCTCACCACGTCAAAAAGTCCGCTCGCGAGCAGAAGCACAATGAGCACTGAAACGATAATACTGGTCATATGTAAATAGACATACTTAGTAATTCTCATGCAATTGTACCACAAAATGCTCAAGCCCAAAACTTTGAACTATTGAATAAACCTGGAATTGATGCTATTTGTTCATAATAGATAGTCACGGCAATAATGGAGGCTCAAGTGAATACAACTAAAAGCAAAACTTTCTATTGGGCTGATGGTGTAAGTCCTGCTCACCAAGCTCGCGCGTTCATTGACCACCTTGGGCTGGAACGTGGTCAGGTGATCATGGATCAAGGAGAATTTGGCGCAGCCTGTGTGACCGTTTTCTATACGGAAGAACGGGAAGATCCCAAACCGACCAAGGAGAATGGAGGAGGAATAAAATGAAAGTTACGAAATGTAAGGTATTTGCTGGGTCTGGGTCTCTGAACTACGATCTTGCAAGAGAAAAAGTCTGTCTATTCATCAACGAGATTGGCCAGTCTTTAGCGGATATTAAAATCATCGAGACTGTGGCTGCGAATGGCGCACTTCATATCGCAGTTTACTATCCTGAAGAGATAACCGACTAGTGGAAAGGAGGCGGAGAAGATGGAGAGGAGTCGGACTCCCTTCCAAAGTAGAACAATAGCCGCCCCGTGTCCGCCAGCCGGCGGATCGAGGGGCGGCATTCTTTTATGATTGACGAAATAGCATGGTAATGATATTGTCGTTTTAGAATTTTCACTACCCATAGGAGGGGCTAATGCCCAAACAGAAAAAACTTATCGTTCTTCCAGCGCGCTTCGTTCTCTGCGAACAGTGCGGACTGCACGGACGCATCCAGCTCGCTGACGGATCACAGGGCGCGAGGGTAGAAACCCAAGCGGAAGCACTTGCGAGTCTTGATCAACTCAAGGAAAAAATGCTACAGATCGAGATGGCTCTCATCGTACAACAAATCATCGATTCAGAACTCCCGCTGATTGGATTCGACATCACGATCGTCCGAATGGATGGATACGGTAGCGACGATAAAGAAGAGGAGGGTTGTCCAAAGCCAACCATCCACTAGAGAACAAAAGCCGCCCCGATCCGCCGACTGGCGGACGAGGGGCGGCTTTTACATGTATATTTTGATTTACTGCTCCCTACTCCCTGCGTACTGCTCCCTACTAAATCGCAACGCGATTTAGTAGTCCATTCCCATTCCGCCCATTCCGCCGGTTTGTGGACCAGCTGGCGGATTTTTCTCTGGGATATCTGCAATGGCCGCTTCGGTGGTGAGGAAGATGGCTGCGGCGGACGCGGCGTTGATGAGTGCCGAGCGCGTTACTTTCGTAGGATCAATAACACCGCTCACCATCAAATCCTCGTACATGTTTGTCGCGGCGTTGTATCCTTCATTCCCTTTGCGCTTGAGAACTTCCCCTACGACCACTGGCCCTGCAACACCGGAATTTTCCGCAATTTGCCATACCGGTTTTTCGAGTGCTTTTCGGACAATTTCTACTCCAATGCGTTCGTCGCGCATTTGCTCATCAGTCATACCTTTAATCATTGCGTCCAGCACCGGTATCGCGCGAAGCAGTGCAACACCTCCCCCCACCACTACTCCTTCCTCAATTGCCGCCTTTGTAGCAGACACGGCGTCTTCAATACGATGCTGTTTTTCTTTTTGCTCCACTTCGGTCGCGGCACCCACGCGAATAATGGCCACACCACCCATGAGCTTTGCGTAACGCTCCTGTAACTTTTCTTTGTCGAATTCCGACGTGGAATCTTCGATTTGGCGCTTGATTTGCTGAGCGCGCTTTTCAATTTCATCTTTTGCTCCCTTTCCGCCAACAATGGTGGTATTTTCTTTTGTCGCAATCACTTTTTCTGCCTCTCCGAGCATGTTGAGTTCCGCACTTTCAAGCTTAATGCCAACTTCATCGGAAATCACGCGACCTCCGGTGACCGTTGCAATATCTGCGAGCATTTCCTTTTTACGATCTCCATATCCCGGAGCTTTCACCGCGAGCGTATGGAACGTACCGCGCAGTTTATTGACAACGAGTGTGGCGAGCGCCTCGCCTTCGATATCGTCGGCAATAATCACCAACTCTTTGCGACCGGTTTGCGCCACTTTTTCAAGCACCGGAAGTAAATCGGAGAGCGCAGTAATTTTTTTGTCTACGAGCAGAATCATCGCGTTTTGATACACCGCCTCCATGCGATCGGCATTGGTGATCATATACGGACTCACGTACCCTTTATCAAACTGCATGCCCTCCACAACTTCGTGAGATACGTCGAATGTTTGCGACTGTTCTACGGTCACGACCCCGTCTTTCCCAACCATTTGGAGCACTTCGGCAATTTTCTCTCCAATGACCGGATCATTTGCGGAAATTGTGGCGACGTGGCGTAAATCTTCTTTTTTACTTACCTCAATTGGTTTTGATATCTTCTTGAGATGTGTCATAACCGCTTCGGTTGCGCGCTCAATGCCGCGGCGAATACCGATGGGGTTCGCCCCCGCCGTGATATTGCGCAGCCCCTCGTGGATCATTGCTTGTGCAAGAATGGTGGCAGTCGTGGTTCCGTCTCCCGCAACGTCATTTGTTTTGGACGCAACTTCTTTCACAATTTCTGCACCCATGTTTTCGATTTTGTCTTCGAGCTCGACTTCTTTTGCAATCGTCACACCATCGTTCGTGATGGTTGGTGCGCCGTAGCTTTTTTCAAGCACCACGTTTCGTCCTTTTGGACCGAGCGTAATGCGCACTGCGTTTGCAAGCTTATCCACGCCTGCCTTGAGGCGCTCGCGTGCTGCTTCGTTAAATACAATTTGTTTGGCCATATTTTCCTAAAATTATGTAGTAATTTTAGCTGCAAATCTGAACGCCCCATGTAGCCTCCGCAGGAGTACTACTTCGGGGGCGCCCACACTTCGCAACTAGTCTTCGATAACTGCGAGAATGTCTTCGCCTTTTGCGATGAGTAATTCTTTTCCATCCACTTTTACTTCGGTCGGTCCGTACTTCGAGAACAATACTTTCTGACCAATTTTGTAAGAAAACGGGACGAGCTTACCGTCTTTAAGCATCTTTCCTTCTCCGAGCGCGACAATACGACCCTGTTCTGGTCGATCTTTGTCTGCGGTGTCTGGAATAATGATGCCGGACTTTGATGTGCCCAATTGCTCTGCCCGATCGATTGGCTCAATGAGGAGTCGATCTCCAATAGGTTTAATCTGCATAACCCTTAAAAAGATTAACTGGATAATAAAGCCCTTTCATCAGCCCCATGAATACTTCGGCGAATGTTCAGGGCGCACACCGCGCACCAGACGACCGCAAACATTGTATGGAATACGAACGGTCGTCTCGGTGCGTGGTAACGTACGATTTAGCACTCAAGTTACCCGAGTGCTAATGACATTATATGTATGCGTATAAAAAGGTCAAGATGTAAAAGAAATCCCCCGCAGCGCACAAGCGCTGCGGGGATCATTGTTCTGCTGAAGCTCGGCTAACTATTCACGAACTCCCTAAGCGCCTGTATCTTTGCAAAAGCAACCTCTGTTTCCGCCATCAGGTTTCTCCATTGCTCACCGCCACTTCTCCAGATGTTCATGACGATTTGCCTAATACGTTCACGGGTCAGTTCGAACATTTCTCCAACGTCATCCAGGGTTCTTGGACTCAAGCACGGCCTATCAATCCCATATCTCGCAAGAAATATGTCTCGATCCCGCTTATTTTTTCCAACTAATAGCAGGCGTAGTCGTTCGCGCGTTGACCGAAGTAATTGGAGATATTCTTCCTTCTGGGCGACCAGCATCTCTGGCGTCGTTTCGCTGGCACACTCATCTGTATCCCAGATATCTATTGCTTCCTCATCACCAGGCGATACACGCTCCGTGACATATGCTGCGTTTGTAAGAAGTCTGTACTCAACAACTTTTTCCTGACTCCATTTGAGTACGGTTGCCATTTCCGCATCCGAGGGGCGTGACTCCTGTTTTTCGCAATATGTAGCGAACGCCGTATCATATTGTCGAATCTGCTCTTCCACATACACCGGACATCTCACGAGCTTCTTCTCGTCATACTCGGCTCTTTTGATGTGTTGCTTAATCGAAATGTAGGCGTACGTGGAAAATTGCGTCCCGAGCCGTTCGTCATATTTTTCCGCCGCGCACATTAAACCCATACATCCTGCTTGCACGGCATCTAGATAATCCAAGTGTGTTTTACTTCGGTTTACAGTCCAGATTACCAACCTTAAATTATGTAGGATGAGCTGTTGTAACGCCGCACCATCGTGATGATCGCGATGTTTGCATGCCAGATTGCATTGCTGGGCATGGGTCAGTGATTGATATTGTTTAGCAAGATTGAAAAAGAATTCTAATGTTTGATCTTTTAATTCAACATGATCAATGAAGCCGGCAGCTTCCTCCTCTTCGAGCGCAATATCCGCATGCATGGTGCTCGAACTCGGTTCGGGCATCTCCACCTCGATCACGGGCGCATATAGCACAACATCGCAAAGCTGCAACAACGCTCTTACAGTACGCGTGCAGTGCTTGCTAGATCTTCCCAAAGATTTTATGAGACGTAGCACCTCATTCGGAGATGCGACGCCTTTTGGATAGAGATCACCAAGGATCTGAATCGTTTCCGACGAATCCATTTCGCCCTCCTGATAAAAGATAAAGAGAAGCCCATGCGCACATGCGCATGGGCTTTCGTTGTGTAAAGGTGCTGTTTCACCGTGGAAGCGTCTTCCGCCAGTCTGCGACATCTTCCTCCATCCTGTCAAACTCCTCAAGAATGAGTCGCCGTTTGGTCACGCTGTACTCCTGAATCTGCGGAAGCAGGGAGGTAAACCATTTGCGGAATGCCACCACCTTCAGGCGCACTTGCTCGATGTCTGCGGTGCGCACTTTTTTCGGTCTTCCTCCTCTTGTACGTATAGCCCGAAGGTTGTGCGTTCGCACACCCTTAACCGCTCGCCGCCTTCCTTGCCGCTTTGAGGTAGGCGCTGGCTCAACTTCAGCAGTTTCGTCTGCCTGCTCGGCCTCTTCTTGCTCCTGCTCTTCGGCAATCAGCGTACGCAGATCCTGTTCGGAGAGCTGGTGCTCTACCACTGCGTTAGCGAATCGGC
>ERZ1292623.1302-Hain-H51-01um-R1-1302-length-24299-cov-15_pt1 | contig 24299 bp, 19 predicted proteins | sample MGYA00564398_ERZ1292623 | MGnify/ENA primary metagenome ERZ1292623 (study PRJEB36523, sample SAMEA6512633) | groundwater metagenome | collected 2019-01-07 | study: AquaDiva: Metagenomics assemblies of 32 groundwater samples | reverse complement strand
CTCCGGTTTCATCTGCCACCTTAACAAGGTGTCATCGAAACCGGCAGCAGCCCAGTGTTCCTTAAATTTGCATGCTAGCAAATTGCTAATTTTAAGGGTTTCTAGCCAAGGATGCTTTCATTTCAGCGGGGCTAGAGAGCGAAATTTTGCTGCGCCCGCCTCATACTCAAGCACACCTCACACACACGAGAGTCATACACCCAATCTGAGCAGGACAAAAATGTCATGCTAACGACCATGTTCGCTCATGTTCGCTCATGGTCGCATGCTGGGCGTGGCCTCCGTCAACGGAAATGGAAGCTTCGGAGCAATCCATTGATAGTCTTCAGCCAGGATATTTAACTTACTACTTTTTCCCTCCCATTGCAGCGAGAGTAAATCCGCAATTGTCCAAGAGGCCCAGTCAGACCTAAATCCTCTATCACCAAGGTTATCCGGACTATTACTCTCAATTTTATTGCGCCAAATTATGGTCGGAATACGATAGCCAGACTCAGTTGAAGGGCTGTGACCAACCTTATTTAGTAGATGTCCAACCTCTTGGCCATGATCAGATAGGTACATCCAGGCCTGATAATCTGAACTACTTTCTGAAGTTTTCATCAGATCCAGTGTTTTGGCAATTACCGAATCATGATACAAGAGTGCGGCGTCATACTGCTCTCTGAAACCACGCACCCAAAATGATCTATGCTTAGCCTCCATCTCCCGATCTACATCATCAGTTGTATCATCAAAAGGGTTCTCATTTTTCGGGTAGCGAAGACTGTAATGAGGATGTGCACCAAGCAAATGCACAACAATAAATTTATTCTCCGCCCCATCCTTTAGAGCTTCTTCCAAAAGATTCAGAGTCTCGCCATCCAATGAGGATGATGAGCGACCAGGCGTGCGGTTGATCAACTCGACTATGTCTGCATAGCTTGCATGCCGCGATTCAATTGCAACATCATCATGATTGCTTACCCACCACGTCTTATAACCCGCGGCTCGAGCCATGGCCAAAAGGTGCAATGAATTATCAGTAGAAGCGGCCTGCAATGAAAACATCCGTTCAAACGCAGGTATTGTGCTTGCATCCAATGACCAAGAATTACGGAATATCACCATATTTCTACCCGCATCCCTCCGCTTTAGCGAGAGCATCGGCGTGGTATTTCTTGGGTAGCCATATATCCCCAAATTATCTCTATTAATACTATCCGCAATTACGAGAACAATTGTGGAGCTCCCTTTGCGCTCAACTTTTGGCGCCAGTGTCTTCGCTCTCGTGAACTGCTCTTCACGGATGGCAACTTGGTTTGCCCATTCTGCCTGAACAAGTGAAATAGACTCCTGCCAGTTTTTCCAGAAAATTATTGGATGCAACTTCCTCCACGGCTTATTGACATGGGCAACCAGACTAAATGTCATCAGCAAGACGACGATGAACCAAATAGCCTTGGAGTAGCTCCTTGGCGCTGAATCAACCGAGATCAAGAGAACCAAAGAAAGGGTCGCCAGAAAAAAAAACAGCAACCCCAAGCATATCAACAACACTGAATTTGCAAATGCATACTCAATGCTCTCTCGGAGATTTGTATTCGCCACTGCATTTAAAACAAGTGCGCTATCAGGCGCGGCGTCATAGGCCTCTCTCAGATAATATCGAGCGATTCCATCCACATAAAATGCCAAGGTCACAAACCAAACGAAGGTCTTGCCGATCCAAGACGGACCTCCACTATTGGCAAAGAGAAAAATCAGAAAGCAATATGGCAGGTACAAAACCAATAGCTTTACCAATCTCAGTCCTTCATGACCAATACTTAATGCAGAGAAAACAGAAAGAAGTATTATTGCAAATACAAGTTCCGGCTTCTTAATTGTGCACCACACTCTATCCCCAAAATTCTTCACCATCTCGATCATCTTACTCTCAGGGCATCATATTTTGACAAAAACGACCTACGCGTCATCACTAATCTGCGGGAATATCAACCCGATACTGGTCACTCCCGCCTCAGATCTTGCAAACACATCGCCCTGATGTAACCTAGCAATTGCAGCAACAATTGCCAGTCCTAGTCCGTGATTGCTTCTAGCCTGCGTCCTAGAAGAATCTGCTCGGTAAAATCGATCAAATAGTCTTGGAAGGTGAGAGGGATCTATAGTCTGGCCTTCGTTAGTGACTGTCAACTGGATACGATGTGCATTTATAGTGGATGGGCTTCGAGCAGACGCAATCATCCGGATATCAACAATTATCTTGCTACCTCTTGAGGCATATCGCGTAGCATTCCCCAAAAGATTCGAAAGTGCACGACGCAATAAGCTCGCATCCAAGATACCTTTTGCTTCGCCCTGTATGGCCACCTCTAAACCAGCGTCCAGAAGAGACGCTTCGTGGAATTCAATAACCTCGCGAGCGAGCTCAGCGAGACTGCTTACCCCCATTCGCCGAGCACCATTCCCTCTATCTGCGTTTGAGAGGAAAAGCATATCGGCAATGATGCTAGCCATTCTGTGCAAATCCTCCAAATTGGAAGATAGAACATCAACCAGTTCATCCGAAGTTCTCTGTTTTCGTAGTGCCAGCTCCGCGCTACTTATCAGAGTTGACAAAGGTGTATTCAGCTCGTGTGCCACGTCCGCGTTAAAAGATTCCATCTGCTTGTAAGCAACAGACAACCTATCCAAGAGGTCATTAATTTGCCATATCAAGGGCATCAATTCTTGAGGCTGCTGGCTGTCGTCCAATCTCTTTATCAAATTTTGAGCAGATACCTGTCGTGTCTGTGCGATCAAAAGGCTAATTGGCGACAGCCCCTTCTTCACCAACCAGATGCTAGAAATAGAAACAATCAAAGTACTAACGATAGCTGCTATACCAAGCGTCCATGCCAAATGGCGCAAAATCATATTATCCGGGGCGCGATCCAATATCAGTGTTACAGCTATTTCTTGGGGGCTAGAACCTGGGCTTGATAATTTCACAGAGAACTCGCGTTCGATGGTGTTTTCTCTGTGACGCAGCAGTTCAAAAAGAACTTCCCTATTTCCGCCATATTTTCGCACCACCAATGACAAGTCGTCGTGCCCGCTCAAAAAATCCAACAATGAATTCTGCAGCGATTCCGAATTTATGTGTAGTTTGCTCTCATTAAGCAAACGTTCCAGTGCTATTTGCTTGTCATTAAGGGCATCGGTTTGCTTTATATGAAGTGTTTGTGATATGACAAGATAAACAGCCACGCAAACTATTCCAAGCCCAAAAATAGTTTGCATAGCTAGAGAAATAGACAAACGCGCCGACAAAGGGCGCGTTGCTTTTTTTGCTCTTCCTTGTTTAATCATCTTGATTCCAAAATATAGCCCATTCCGCGAATGGTATGCAGCAATGGCTTATCAAACGGCTCATCAATTTTCATCCTTAGCCTTCTAATGGCCACCTCGACGACATTTGAATCTGCCTCGAAATTTATTGACCAGACCTGAGCTGCTAGTTCAGCTCGAGAAATAACCTGTCCTTGTCTACGCATCAACAGTATCAGCAAGCTATACTCTTTCGCACTTAGATCCAGTCTTTTCCCCGCGCGAAATGCGCGCTGCCTGGCAAGATCTATTTCCAAGTCGTGCATTCTCAATATTGTCGCAACATTTGCCGCACCGCTCAATGAAGGATTTCTGCGGAGCAATACCCTTATTCTCGCGATCAATTCGGAAAATGCAAACGGCTTGACCATATAGTCATCAGCACCGCTTTTCAAGCCGGTCACTCTATCTTCAACTGAATCTCTTGCAGTAAGCATCAAAACAGCGGTTTGCTTTGATTGTCTCAAGGCCGCTAGAACAGCAAGGCCATCTATTCCAGGAAGAATGCCATCAAGAATAATTACATCGAAATCCTGGGTAGCCGCCTTATTTAGTCCCGAGATCCCGTCAAGTGCGAAATCTACAGCAAACCCTTCGTCGACCAACCCTCTGACAAGCTGGTCTACCAACTTTTCATCATCCTCAATTATTAGGATACTCATGGGGCGGATTGTGATCCCAGGGCCCTGGCACTTGGATGATAAATTTGTCATCTGATTATCAGGAAGCCGCCGGGAACGCTCCTCTATAGTGCCCTTCGCCCATACCTTGCGCTTGCGCATAAATATTTCAGGGCACTACAGCGACCGACAGGAACATGGATTCCGTCTGCGCAGGAGTTTCATACATGATCTTGGTAACCACACGTGGCAAGGAGAGGCTTCGCACGAGCTTCTGCCAAACCTTGCTTGTCAGCATGTTGGTAGGGGCAGGCCTAGTCCACGCCGCACCCACGAGCTCAAGCAGCCTCACAACGGCCTCGAGCGAAGCACCGGCGGCGCCCTTGACATTGTCTGTCGCGGTCGCGCAAGCCTTAGCAACTCATCCGAGCTTGCGTGCGGCTCAGTTCGGACTTGAGGCCAGCGACGGCGCAGTCCTTCAAAGCAAGTCTCGCCCCAACCCCGAGCTCTCCTACACTCAAGAAGATACACGTAGCCGTACCAAAACATCAACCGTTCAGTGGAATCAGTTGGTTGAAGTCGGAGGCAAGCGAGACGCACGTATGCGCATCGCGGAACGCGGGCGTGACGTCGCGCAAGCCGGGGTGGCCGCCACCCGTGCAAAAATCCGTGCCGACGTGCGCGCAACTTTCTACAGTCTTTTAGCGGCCCAGGAGCGGGTGACTGTTGCAAAGCAAACAGTGGAAATAGTTAGGAATGCCCGCGAAGCGGCAGCAAAGCGGGTTGCAGCCGGCAAAGTGGCTCCGCTTGAAGAAAGCAGGGCAAAGGTTGCTGAGTCTGGTGCTGAACTCGAGCAGGGTAAAGCGGAGTCGGACCTGCGTGTTGCTCGGCAGCAGATGCAGGCTCTACTAGGAGGGCAAGACTTCTCCTTTGGACCAGCGCTTGGTACCTTCGAGATCGCTCCTGAAGCACCTGCTGCATCGGAACTGTTGGCCCAGTTGGAGGACTCCCCATCCATCAGGCAGGCACGCTCTATGCTGGAGCAAAGCCGCGCATCAGCAGATCTAGAGCGTGCAAAGCGCTTGCCTGATCCGACCTTGAGCTTGGGTGTGAGGCGCGCGCAGGAGGTGGGGCGTAACCAACTTGTTTTTGGAATTTCGATACCACTTCCGGTGCTGGACACCAACCGCGGTAACCAGATCCAAGCACTGCGCCTTGCCGATCAAGCTGAAGAGAAGCTTCAAGCGCTGCGCGTCCAGATGCAGACAGATGTGTTTCAAGCCCGTGAGCAACTGGAAACCAGCCGTCGCCTTGCACAACAGCTATCAACCCAAGTACTGCCGACAGCACAAACTGCTTATGAAGCAGCCGTGAAGGGCTTTTCACTTGGAAAGTTTAGCTACCTCGACGTGCTGGACGCACAGCGCACATGGTTCGACGCGCGTAGCCAGTATCTAAGCCAGCTGCTGTCCACCCATAGCTCCGTCGCGGACCTCGAACGTCTGCTCGGATCGCAAGCTGATCAGTAAACCATTGAGCCGCCAAATGAAAACGAACTCTTCTTCAAGTTCTAGCCGTACGCCAACCGTCATAGCGATTGTGAGCATCCTGTCTGTAGGGGTTCTCGCAGCGACGCTGATTTTACGTTCAGGCAACTCGAGCTCCCCTGACTCCAGCGGACAGACCACTCAGTCCCAGGAGCACGGTCATGGCGAGGCCGCAGGCCATGCTGATCAAGAACATCATGGGGAGAAGGCTGCCAAGTCCCACAGCGATGACAAAGGCCATGCTGATGGTGAGCATCATGAAGAGGGCGATGGCAACAAGGCCAAGCCAGAAGCTTCCGCCAAGCCCGGCGCCGAAGCTGGTCATGACGAAGATGAAGGATTGATCCCGATGGATGCCCAACGCATCCAGGTTGCCGGCCTCAAGGCCGCTCAAGCTGGACCATCGGTTATCCGTAGCGTGTTGCAACTGCCTGGAGAGATTCGCTTTAACGAAGACCGCACCGCTCACGTGGTACCCCGAGTTGCCGGCGTCGCGGAAAGCGTGCCAGCCAACTTAGGTCAAAACGTTAAAAAGGGCCAGCTGCTGGCTGTTCTGAGCAGCGTTGCAGTGTCGGAGCAGCGCAGCGAACTGTTGGGCGCGCAAAAGCGTTTGGCACTCGCCCGAACCACCTATCAGCGTGAAAAGCAGCTTTGGGAGGAAAAGGTTTCGGCGGAGCAGGACTATCTGCAGGCCCAACAGGTACTACGCGAAGCTGAGATCGCGGTCTCCAACGCTCAGCAAAAGTTGGCAGCTACTGGTGCAGGCGCTGGCGCGGGCGCAGGGCTCAATCGCTTCGAACTACGGGCACCATTTGACGGTGTGATCGTGGAGAAGCACCTGTCTATCGGTGAGGCCGTTCAGGACACCACGCAAGTCTTCACGATCTCCGACCTTCGTTCTGTGTGGGCCGAGATGAGAGTCTCCGCCCCCGATCTGCCCTCAGTGCGTGTTGGCGAAAAGGCAACGGTTCGCGCGACAGCATTTGAATCTGCAGCGACGGGCGAAGTCTCCTATGTCGGCGCGCTCATCGGACAGGACACGCGAACTGCCCCAGCCCGTATCACCTTGCCGAACCCAGACGGTGCCTGGCGCCCAGGTCTGTTTGTGAATGTGGAGGTCACAGCATCCTCGCAGGAAGCCGCGCTCACCGTTGTGTCCACCGCAATTCAGCGCATCGAAAACCAAAAGACAGTGGTGTTCGTTCCAGTGCAAGGCGGCTTCCGGGCACAGCCGGTTCGAATCGGACGTACGGACTCCAAAAATACGGAAATCTTGGAAGGCCTCAAGCCTGGCCAAGCGTACGTGGCCGAAGGGAGTTTCCTCCTGAAGGCGGAGCTCGGCAAAGCCACGGCTGAACATGCTCATTGAGGCGGGGACCGGAGAACTACATGTTTGAACGCATCATCCGCTTTGCCATTGAGCAGCGCTGGCTTGTGCTGCTCGCCGTTTTCGGCATGGCAGCACTGGGCATCTTTAGCTACCAGCGCCTGGCCATCGACGCTGTGCCCGACATCACCAATGTCCAGGTGCAGATCAACACCCAGGCTCCCGGCTACTCTCCGCTGGAGACTGAGCAGCGCGTCACCTACCCGATAGAAACGGTGATGGCTGGACTGCCGAACCTGGAGCAGACGCGCTCGCTGTCGCGCTACGGCCTGTCTCAGGTTACCGTAGTGTTCAAGGACGGCACGGACATCTACTTCGCGCGCCAGCTCGTGGGCGAACGCATGCAACAGGCCCGAGAGAGCCTGCCAGACGGCGTGTCTCCCACCTTAGGGCCGATATCGACTGGCCTAGGAGAGATCTATCTCTGGACCGTTGAGGCGGAGGAAAACGCCAAAAAGCCCGATGGGTCTCCCTACACTCCTATGGACTTGCGGGAGATCCAGGATTGGGTGATCAAACCTCAGCTGCGCAACGTGCCAGGCGTTACTGAGATCAACTCAATTGGTGGCTACGCGAAGGAGTACCTCGTCGCGCCCTCTCCTGAGAAGCTCTCTGCCTACGGCTTCACACTGGCCGACATCGTGGCGGCGCTGCAGCGCAACAATGCAAACGTCGGCGCTGGCTACATCGAGCGCCAAGGCGAGCAATATTTGATCCGTGCGCCTGGTCAAGTTAAGGGCATCGCAGACATCCGTGAGGTCATCGTTGGCTCTGCACAGGGTCAGCCTATTCGCATCCGTGACTTGGCAGAAGTGGGCCTCGGCCGCGAGCTGCGCACTGGCGCAGCCACCGACAACGGTCGCGAGGTAGTGCTGGGAACGGTGTTCATGCTGATTGGAGAGAACAGCCGAAAGGTTTCCCAGGCCGTCGATATTCGTATGCGGGAAATTAACCGCAACTTGCCCGAAGGCGTCAAAGCCGTAACGGTCTACGACCGTACGAACCTGGTGGACAAGGCCATTGCCACCGTCAAAAAGAACTTGCTCGAAGGCGCCGCCCTGGTGGTGGTCATCCTCTTCCTGTTCCTGGGTAACCTGCGCGCGGCGCTGATCACAGCGTTGATCATCCCACTGTCCATGTTGTTCACCTTCACCGGAATGGTGTACTACAAAGTCAGTGCCAACCTCATGAGCTTGGGAGCTCTCGACTTCGGCATCATCATCGATGGCGCCGTGGTGATCGTGGAAAACTGTGTACGCCGTTTGGCCCATGCGCAAGAAGCGCGCGGCCGCCCCTTGACTCGCAGTGAGCGGTTTCATGAAGTGTTTGCTGCCGCCAAGGAAGCTCGGCGTCCGTTGCTCTTCGGCCAGCTCATCATCATGGTGGTCTATCTGCCCATCTTTGCCCTCACAGGGGTGGAAGGCAAGATGTTCCATCCCATGGCGTTGACTGTGGTCATTGCCTTGGCCGGCGCCATGCTGCTGTCCATCACGTTCATTCCTGCGGCTGTGGCCCTGTTCATGGGCGACAAAGTGGCCGAAAAGGAAAACCGCATCATGGGCTGGGCTCGGCAGGCGTACTCGCCTGTGCTTGCCCGCGTTATGGCGGCTCCAGCAGTGGTGTTGACAGCAGCAGGCGTGGCGGTCGCGCTCAGCCTTCTGCTTGCGACGCGCCTTGGTAGCGAGTTCGCTCCTAATCTCAACGAGGGTGATTTCGCCATACAGGCGCTGCGCATACCAGGCACCAGCCTCACGCAGTCCTTGGAGATGCAGATCCAGATCGAAAATACTCTGAAAAAGGAGTTCCCCGAGATCGATCGAGTGTTCGCTCGTACAGGTACTGCCGAGATCGCTTCGGATCCGATGCCTCCCAACATCTCCGACGGCTACATCATGCTCAAGCCCAAGGACCAGTGGCCAGATCCATCTCGTTCACGCGATGACCTGCTCGCTGCCATCCAGAAGACTGCTGACGGAGTGCCAGGCAACAACTATGAGTTTTCGCAGCCGATTCAGCTTCGCTTCAACGAACTGATCTCGGGCGTGCGCAGCGACGTCGCCGTCAAGATCTTTGGTGACGACATGGCCGTCCTGGAGAAGAACGCCCAAACAGTGGCAGGGATGCTTCAGCAGATCCAAGGCGCCTCTGAGGTTAAGGTTGAACAGACGACAGGCCTGCCCATGCTCACCGTTCAAATTGACCGTGAGAAGGCTTCACGCTATGGGCTGAACATGGGTGACGTACAGGACACCATCAGCGTTGCGTTGGGCGGAGGAGAAGCGGGGATCGTGTTCGAAGGCGATAAGCGCTTCGACATTCAAGTGCGCCTGCCGGAGAACATCCGCAATGACGTGGAAGCGCTGAGCCGCCTTCCCATCGCCTTGCCAAAGGGAGCAGATGGCCGAGTTGGCTTCGTCCCTTTGTCTTCCGTTGCGACCTTTGAGACGGCGCCTGGTCCCAACCAAGTCAGCCGAGAGGATGGGAAACGACGCATCGTCGTCAGCGCAAACGTGCGCGGACGTGACATCGGGTCCTTTGTGGGCGAAGCAGAGCAGCGCCTGGAGAGCTTGCAACTGCCGGCTGGCTACTGGACCCGTTGGGGAGGTACGTTTGAGAACCTGGAGTCCGCTCGACAGAGACTTCTGATCGTCGTACCCGTTGCACTTTTGATGGTGTTCGTGCTGCTCTTCGCAATGTTCGGCAACGTTCGTGACGGCCTCATCGTCTTCACGGGTATTCCGTTTGCGCTAACGGGAGGCATCTTGGCGCTATGGCTGCGCGACATCCCGTTGTCGATTACGGCAGCTGTGGGTTTTATCGCGCTATCCGGTGTGGCAGTGCTCAACGGCCTGGTGATGATCTCCTACTTCCGTACATTGCGTGAAGAGGGTCGAAACGTAGCTGACGCCGTGACTGAGGGAGCCCTGACCCGGCTGCGGCCGGTCTTGATGACCGCCCTGGTCGCCTCACTTGGGTTCGTCCCCATGGCCATCGCCACGGGTACTGGAGCTGAAGTGCAGCGTCCCCTGGCCACCGTGGTGATCGGAGGGATTCTGTCCTCAACGATCCTCACGCTCTTAGTGCTGCCTTTGCTGTACCGACTCATACACAGGAACGACCCTTCAGAAAGTGAAGGTCAAGGGAACCCCGAGAGTGGAGCATCGTCCTCTGGCGAGGTGGCGATCGTGTAACTGGGACAGCGATCGCCTTTTACAGGTCATGGCTTAATGCCATGGCCTTTTTTTGTGTCAACAAGATTACAGCTTTGTCACTGCAATGTGTGCGTCCTGTGGGGGGCATTTTTCTACAGTAGAGCCATCGACTTGAGATAGATCCAAATCTCGAGAAGAGAATCAAAACTCTGTTGAAAGGAAATCCAATGAAGCACCGTCGTTTTTACTCTGCATCTTTTATTGCAGCATTGGTCGCTTCGGCGGCGTTCGTTCTCCCTGGTACCGCCTCGGCAGAAAGCTACCAGCACCCTGCCAACAACGAAGCGGGGGTGAAGACTTACCCGGAGCATTTCAAGGGCGAAAAAACCCGTGAACAAGTTCAAGCTGAAGCTGCAGCGGCTGTCCGTGAGGGTGGTACCAATCGTTTTAATACGGGAGTTTACCCGGCGGCCTCGAAGCAACCTACTACAGGCAAGACACGCGAAGAAGTAATTAACGAGCTGCTGAGGGAAACTCCTGCTGAGCGCGACGCCCGTCAGCGTTCGATGGGCGGTTAAGCACGAAATCGCTTAACACGACAGCCGTATACCATCAAAAAAGACGTGGCTATCTGTCATCAGCAATGACAAAATAGTCGCGCATAGAAAAGCAGATTATGCCTTCCTCTTTAGAACAACGTTCTCTTGAGGAAGGCTTTCTGCGTTTGGCTCAAGCAAAAGAGCTAGTCATGAAAAATAATAATCAAAGCTTTCTACAGAAAATATCAGCGCACCTGACAGTTGGCCCAGCTCTTTTAATCATTGCGACAGGACTGTGGATCGCGACCATTGGAAATATTCCATTGTGGAAAGCTCTGAGCCAACTGCCTGAAGGTGTCGATGCCAAGTTCTTTACAGGGTTTCTAACGGCAGTCGCTGCATTAAATATATCACTCATCGCAATCTTCGCCTGGGGACGGCTGCTAAAGCCAGTGTTGATTTTTTCGATACTTACAGCGTCTATCACAAGCTACTTCATGCTGAACTACGGGATAGTCATTGATCCCGGCATGGTGAGGAACACAATACAAACGGATGTGGCTGAGGCGAGCGATCTCGTAAGCGTACAAATGCTGCTTACCGTAGTTATGCTTTCTGCAGTACCGATCGCGTTCATATGTCTTGCGAATGTAAAGAAGACTACTGCAGTTGGGTCGTTAGCCACCTCCATTGCTTTGTCAGCAACGGGCTTAGTATTTTCAATTTTGTGCATATTTTTAATTTATCAGCCATTCTCCTCGACGATGAGAAATCATACAAAGATGAGATATCTGATAAACCCACTAAATACCTTTTACTCAACAATTAAGGTTGCCACAAATCCATTAGAACGGACAAATGCTGAGCTTTCTAAAATAGGCCAAGACGCCAAAATAATTACACCCCCTGCAGAAACTACAGCCGCGCCCATCCTACTACTAGTAGTCGGTGAAACTGCACGATCAGAAAGCTTTGGATTAAACGGGTACGAAAGGAATACAACTCCGCAGTTGTCCCAACGTACAGATATCTTCTCATCGAAAAATGCTTGGTCTTGCGGGACGAGTACAGCTGAGTCGCTTCCCTGCATGTTCTCTCACATGAGTAGAGAAAAATATTTCTCCAGAAAGCAAAATTACGAAAACATGCTCGATGTCTTGAGTCGCGCCGGGCTATCCGTCTTCTGGCTCGACAACCAGTCCGGGTGCAAGGGCATTTGCGCAAGGGTCGCAAACGAACAATTCAAGCATCAACCAAACAACCCTCTATGTGACAAAGAAGGTGTTTGCCAAGATGCAGCCATGCTGGACTCTCTTGAAGAGCGTATTAAATGGCCTCCAACAAATACAGGAGATAAAGGCAAGGTGATCGTGCTTCACCAGATGGGTAGCCATGGACCCGCCTATTACAAGAGATCAAGCATGCAGAGAAAGCCTTTCCAGCCCGAATGCAAATCAGCATCTCTGCAGCAATGTACACAGCAAGAGGTTATAAACGCCTACGACAACAGTATTGTCGAAACGGATCACTTCATAAATAGCTCTATCGAGTGGCTGAAAAACAAATTCCCATCAACCCCCACTGCATTGATTTACGTCTCTGACCATGGAGAATCACTGGGTGAAAATAACATATATCTTCACGGCCTCCCATACTCAATAGCGCCCAACGTACAGAAAAATATACCGTGGATAGTTTGGCTCTCCGAATCCATGATGGCATCCAGACAAAAAAACCTATCCTGCATTGCAGAGAAAAACAACGACAGAGCCATTAGTCATGATAACTACTTTCATACTGTACTTGGATTAATGAACGTTCAAACAGATGTTTATGAGAAATCTCTAGACATCACTGCACCATGCATGAAGAAAGAGTCGGTCGCCAACATAACAAATATGTAACCCAATCAAATTAGCCAGTCCACTATCATATTTAACCAGTCTTTGACCGTCAACGATGAAATGGCAATCACCTCGAAAGAGGATTTTACTGGAGGCATGAAATGAGTGAAGTTCGTTTTGAAGATATAGCTCTAAAGATAAGAACTCAAAGACTTGCGATTATTGCAAGTAATATAGCCAACGCAGATACACCTGGGTACCAGGCAAAGGACCTTGATTTCAAAGAAGCACTTGAACGGAGCAACGCAACAATGCTGTCCGTTAGTAGCACCAGCAAGGGTCACATTCCCAGCTCTGAGATGAAATCTATTTATGACACACAAGTCGCCTTCCGTCCGGCATCACAAAATTCTCTCGACAGAAATACTGTCGACTTAGACCAAGAAAGAGCCAGCTTTATTGACAATGCAATTCGGACAGAGCTTGCAATGAAACAAGCGGTAGAAGAGTATTCTGAAATTGGCGATATGCTAGCCAAAATGATTAAATAATTAAATCTCGCTTCAAGGAAATTGAATCATGGGTATCAGTAAATGGCTATTTGGAAAAATTCAACATAACAATAATGGTGGCCATCACCAAAAAAATGGCGGTCATCACAATCAATACAATCAGCCCGCACAAAGGGGGAGTTATGGAGAAGTCGGATATGCATGTCCAACCTGTAGAACGATCAATTCAGCGACGAGCCGCTTCTGCCGACAATGCGGACTTTCATTAGTTTGCCAAGGTTGCGATGCAACTATCACGCCTGGCGCAAAATTTTGCCCTCAATGCGGACGCGCGGCTTCCTAAGTTGACGTTGCCTGCGCCAACTAGTACGCTGCGAAGCAAGTATCGATTTCTTCCTGTCTTCGCCTAAACATCATGACAAAAAAACTGCGTCTAGACATACCAGTAGTGCTGCCATCGATTTCCTCGAGCGAGGATCTTCTAGTAAGAAGATTGTTAAATGATATTGAAGGAAGGGATGGGGTTGAGAAAGTACATCTTGAGCCTGGACAGGATGGTGAATGGCCTAAGCTTTGCATACACTATGATTCAGATAAGCTGTCATTAGTTCGGATACGCGAACTAGTTCAAGCAGCTGGCTCCAGGATCACCGACCGATGGGGCCATTTTCTGCTCGAGTTAGATGGAATCAAGCACGCGCGCAAGGCCCAAACCGTTGAGGCCAAACTCAGCGAATTGAGTGGTGTTCTGGAAGTGCAAGTAAGCGCAACTGGACAAGTTCATATCGACTTCGACAAGTCAAAAATAAAAGAAGCTGATATTTTGGAGGCACTAAAAGAGTTGAACGTTACGCCAGTTCGGTCGAAGGCTGCTAATCCTTCTGCCCCAAAGGGTCACGAGCATTCAAAATCCGAATCGGATCATAAGCATGATCATGGGAATGGCATTTTGGGAGAAAATGCCGAGATGATTTTCGCGATCACCTGCGGCGCGCTACTAGGATTGGGGGTGGTCATTGAAAAATTTGTAGCCAATGCACCATCTTGGCTACCAATTAGCTGCTTCGTATTAGCATACTTTTTTGGTGGATTCTTCACCTTAAGAGAAGCAATAGAGAACCTCAAACTTAAGAGGTTTGAAATAGATACCCTCATGCTTGTAGCTGCAGCGGGCGCTGCTGCTCTGGGCTCTTGGGCAGAAGGTGCATTATTACTTTTTCTTTTCAGCATTGGTCATGCCCTCGAACACTACGCGATGGGCCGCGCCAAGCGTGCAATTGAAGCACTCGCAGAGCTAGCACCTGATAAAGCAACAGTTCGGAGAGACGGCGAGGCCCGCGAAATTCCTGTCGAAGAACTGGTCGTAGGCGACACTGTCCTCATTAAGCCAAATGAGCGCATTGCGGCCGATGGCTTCATCGTACGCGGCAACTCTGCCATCAACCAAGCTCCAGTTACCGGCGAAAGCATTCCAGTTGACAAACGAGCTGTTGCTGATATTGATAGAGCCAGAGTAAAGCCCGATATTGTCGGATCGGAATCAAAGGTTTTTGCCGGAACGATTAATGGAGCTAGTGGTATCGAAATTGAGGTAACCAAAAAATCCTCAGACTCAGCACTGGCCAGAGTCGTGAAAATGGTTAGCGAAGCCGAGACCTTGAAGTCACCGACTCAGCGCTTCACCGAGAAATTCGAGAAGGTATTTGTCCCAGCGGTTCTGCTGCTCGCATTTTTACTGCTTTTTGCGTGGGTTGTTGTTGACGAGTCATTCCGAGAGAGCTTCTACAGATCGATGGCTGTACTGGTCGCCGCCAGCCCATGTGCGCTCGCAATAGCCACACCAAGCGCTGTGCTGTCCGGTATAGCCCGCGCAGCTCGAGGAGGCGTACTGATCAAAGGTGGAGCTCCTCTAGAAGAACTTGGATCGCTGAACGCAATTGCCTTTGATAAAACCGGAACATTGACCGAAGGTCAGCCAAGGATTACCGATGTAGTACCGCTGGAAGGAGTTACGCAGGAAGAACTGCTAGAAGTGGCCATAGCAGTTGAGTCTCTCAGCGATCACCCTCTTGCTGTAGCAATTGTGAAAGATGCAGGCGCCCGCATCACCGTGCCGGTCCGCCTGAATGCCGTCGATCTCAACAATTTGATTGGCCGTGGAGTGAAGGCGACCATCGACTCCAAACCGGTTTGGATCGGTAAGGCCGAGATGTTCGGCACTGAGGGAATTCCCAGTCTAAGCAGTCAGTCAAAATTCATAATAGACAAACTCCGAGAAGATGGCCGAACAACAATGTTTGTTCGGTTTGATGATAAAGAGCTAGGAGCTATCGGTCTACTAGATACTCCGAGGCCTGGAGCGAAGGAAGCACTGCAAGAACTGCGTCGTCTAGGTATTTCCAGAATGATAATGATCTCTGGTGACCATCAAAAGGTTGCGGATGCGATTGCTAAAGAGGTGGGCCTAGACGAGGCTTGGGGTGACCTCATGCCAGAAGACAAAGTTAAGGCAATACGGGATCTAAAGAAAAATACTAAAGTCGCCATGGTTGGAGATGGTGTTAACGATGCCCCCGCCATGGCGAACTCCACTGTAGGAATTGCAATGGGAGCTGCCGGTTCCGACGTGGCTCTAGAAACAGCAGATGTCGCATTAATGGCAGATGATCTAAAGCACTTGCCTTTTGCGGTAGGCCTGAGTCGACACACCAGATCAGTCATACGACAGAATGTCTTCGTGAGCTTAGGCATAGTCGCGGTTCTAGTTCCGGCTACTATTATGGGACTCAGTATTGGTGCTGCGGTTGCGGTCCATGAAGGATCAACCCTATTAGTGGTTTTCAATGCACTACGTTTGCTAGCCTACAAGAAGCAGCAGGTTTGATCGGTGCTGACCACATAGTCTGAAAAACTGGCCCTTCGATACGGGCCAGTTCTAATTGGGGCATCGGCCCTGCAGTGCGGCCTCAGAATAAAAAATATGTTTCAAGAACAATTGGGAAATTATATAGATTCCCAGCGACACCAGTTTCTGATCACCCATATCTTCACACCATTCCTCCCAATAATTGCTATGTCATATGTGCTCATGGCAGGAGGAGGTGATCAATGGCTTGCTGATTCTATATACGGAATGCAAGGCCATGAATGGAGGTTTGTCGATAACTGGCTCGCGTCAACAATACTTCATCGAGGTGGAAAGATTGCAAGCATCCTTGCAGCAATAACAGTTTTCTGCCTCTACACTATATCTTTTCTTAAATGTGCGCCATACATTCGGTTGTGGAGAACGCCATTGTGCTATTTGCTGCTTACCATAATAGCGAGTGTGGTAGCAATAAGCTTATTAAAATCACTAACTAACATGGACTGCCCTTGGAGCCTGGTGGACTACGGAGGGGATCGCCCATTTGTAGGGCTATTTGAGACCAGGCCCTCAGGCCTCGGGCGAGGAAAATGCTTTCCTGCCGGGCATGCTAGTGCTGGATATGCATGGATTAGTCTCTATTTTTTCTACCTAATGGTTAAACCATCGTACCGATGGCTGGGCCTCGCCATTGGAATATTGTCCGGATTGATCTTTGGCCTGACGCAGCAGTTTCGAGGCGCTCATTTTGCATCCCATGACCTCTGGTCTTTAGCAATCTGCTGGTACATATCAGCACTGATGTACACCTTCTTCTCAAAATTTGAATCTCACCCCCGCAGCCACTATTGTGAAAAACAACTCTACCAAGCCTAATATTTTCGTCAATCAGCAGAAGAGCCGAAAAGGACTAAACCGACTAATTCACGCAACGCGTTACTCCTGGCGAGGCATCCTAGATGCTTGGCATGAAAAAGCATTCAGGCTAGAGTGCAAGATATTTGTCATATCCACACCTTTGGCATTGTTGATTGGAAACGGTTGGCTGGAGAAGTTTCTACTTATCGCAAGCATCTGGGTCTTGATGTTAATAGAAGTTCTCAATTCTGCTATCGAATCTGCAATAGACAGGGTAGGCTCCGAAGAGCACGAACTCTCTAGAAGAGCAAAGGACCTAGGTAGTGCGGCAGTGCTGATGGGCATACTGCTATGCTTGGCGCTATGGACGGCTACCATATACAACAACATCCGACTTTTCAATTAAAAATAGCCCACCTACGGTGGGCTATTTTTTAGATGGCAGACAGATTACCCACCATACTCATATTCATTGGGGGCAACAAACATCGACCTGCCTTGGGCATCAAAACCCTTGGGAGCAAATTTTGCAATCGGTACTTCAGAATGGTAAATTGAATCAGCCTTCCAGATGAACGTCTTTCCGTTGCTCGAAAACTGAATAATTTCTCCACAATTTATGTTTATTGGTTTTTTCTGAGAAAGGTCTATCGTTCGAAAATTCGGAGACTGAACCTCAGAGCCGTAGTAAGACTTTCCGGTAGGGAAAGTATCCGCCCATGCTTGGCTCGTAACGAGCATCATGGCAACAGCGGCAAGCGACAGAGTGGACTTCATTGGAGACTCCTTTCCTATAAAAAAATGCCATGGAGCGCTAACTCCATGGCATTCACTGTAACCGAGCCAACATTTAAATTTGCAAGCTGGACAGTTACTTTCCTGTCACATTGCAGACTGAAAACCTGGCTCTTTAGAAGGAATGACGAATACCGACTTCTGCGCCAGTAGAACTACCGCCTCCAGCCAGACCAGACGCCCCGCCGACCAAGCTGAAGTTCGCACCACCCTTGTTCGTGATACGGGCGATAGTGCCGTAGACAGCCGTACGAGTCGACATGTTGTGGACGTAGCCGATTGCGTACTTGTTAGCATCGCTCTGGTTGTACCCAACGGGGCCCTTACGCGAATCGGTGCGCACATAAGAAGCTCGGATGTAGTCCTTGCCCACAGGCACCGTCACACCAACTTGCCAGCGATCTTCTGAGCCCGCAGCACGAGAGCCATAAGTTCCAAAGGGCAGATCGTCACGCTGGAAATAACCCATCAGAGTCGCTACACCGAAGTTGTACGACGCTGCTGCACCATATTGCTTGAGCTTGGCACCAGCAGTCGTGACATCGGTTGCACCGTACGAAAGCGAGAGGCTCAGAGGACCGTTGTCATAGGCCAAACGCCCAGCCATGTGTCGACCAACTTTGGTCAGCGGATCTTCGTCCATAGCGTACATTGCTTCCGCTTGGAAACCCGCGAACTTCGGAGAGAAGTACTGAATGGCATTGTCGTAACGATAGTACGACGCGATTGTGCCAGGCAAGCGGCTGGTGACGTTGGAGCCGGCCAGGCCGATCACATTGAAGGGATCGAACTTGGTTGCATTGATGGAAGCAGGCGAGAAATCGCGACCCAGGCGAACTTCACCAAAATTGCCCATCAGGCTGATCGTCGAGCGACGCTGGAAGAATTTTCCCGTCGAGCTGAAGGTGCCGGTATCGGCATTAACGTCAGACTCAAGCCAGAAACCAGCTTTCAGGCCTCCGCCAAGATCTTCTACGCCACGAAAACCGAAGCGGCCGGACGACAGACCGCTGTTGTTCATCGTCAGGTTGCTTGGAAGATTGCTGTTGTTCACGTAACGCGTGTTCACGTCAACGATACCAAACAGGGTGACGGAGGATTGAGCACTTGCACTTGCAGCAATGCCTGCCAGCGACAACGCAACTATATGTTTGAGGTTCATGATCAGTTTCCTTAAGAAAGCGGTAGGTTGATGCCTGCTTAGGCCATCAAACGGAATCCTAAACGTCACACAAAAAAATATCGCTCAGTGAAAAGGAATGAGCATGTTTGCGCAAGCCAAAACTGCGCATTTCCATCGTTCATGAACCCTCTTTCCAACATCTCAAGCTGCAGATCTGATTTCTGATAGTTCCGAGGCATAGCGTTTCATGAAAATTGCAAATATGTCATTTTTTTGAGTGGAATATGCCATCACAAATTTGTTAGTGTCTTTGAAAAACTAGGATTCGGATTTTTTGCTCAACTTATAGTGATTCCGGGAGATGTGATGCGGAGAGAGGATTTACAGCTCAGGCAGCTTGCGAAGACTGGGGATACAGAGGCATGCTTAAAGCTTGGTGAAGCATATTTAACAGGCTCACCTGGGATAGCCAAAAATACTTCCATCGGGATTTCTTATCTCAGATTGGCGATCCCAAAAGCCGAACAAAGAGTTGCTTCCTGCTTAGCAAAAAATCTATCGCTCCGAGAGCTCATCAGCGAGGACCTGGCTTTCGCTCTTAGGCAAGCTGCTGAAGTGGATGAGATCGCTAGATTAAAGTTGTCAGCCTGGCACTTTCTTCGTTGCGAGCCAGATATGGGAATTTCCTGGCTACGCCGATGCCAGACCAGACTTATTGAGAGCAATGCTATCGATAGTCAAATTCCATCTGTTTCCAAGATATTGGAATCCTTATATGCACTACGTGTTATTAATCCGAAAGATGTCTCTTATGTCATCGAAAGCGAGGCTCGATCCGCACTAGATGAAAATCGCCTCGACAAGAGCATACAGATGATATCAATGCTCTCAATGAGCTGCCGATCTGTTGCGCTTGACCCAGTTTTTCATCAGCTGATATGCGACATTGTTGCGTATGCAGAGAAATTTAGGCGCGATTTGGGTTGTCTATCCAAGAGTATGATCGAGCAGAGCTTAGAGCGATGCTCTGCAAATGGCGATCTCAATGCGTGCCATATTTTGGGAAGATCACTAGCCGGATATCCATGCGGTCATTTACCGGCGGATCGACTTGTGCGCTCACAAAATCTCAGGAAATCCGTTGCACTCCTCTTGCGATGCGCCGATGCTGGCATGTCTATCGCTTGGCTGCATCTATTTAGAATTTGCTCCGATTACCGCAGCTCTGTAGCAAATCCAACAATGGCAAAATTTTGCCTCGAAAAGGCGGCAAAACATGGAATTGTAGAAGCAGAACGCTGCCTCGGAATAATTATTCTCAGAGAATCCTTGGATATAGATTCAATGGCAACCGGAATGAAGTTACTTCATTCTTCTGCCCACAAAGGGGATTCACTGGCTAAGACTTTGCTTTGCTCCTTCGTACTTCCTGTTTCTGGCTTAGAAGAAGATGCCGAAGCAGCAATATTAGAAATCCAAAGCGTTACTCCCATGCTGGCGATGCGACTGCGACTGGCAAGAGCTTTTGGACTGACAAAGCTCGAAGCCCTGTCCATGAATATTACAACCACCATTCGGCCATGGGGTTTGGTTTTAGAAAAGAACACCCTCGTTGCGAAGGGAAAGCTCTCCGAACCAAGAGTTATTCCTGCAACTAGCACTTATGCGATGAACTGCCTTGATATCGCATCAGCTCTTTTTACATCTAATTCGTTGGAGAGCACGATATTTGAAGGATCGCTTAGAGCGAGATCGCTGCAACTGAGGAGGTTGCTCCAGAAGTTGCATGTACAGGAGAAAATTTTCTTTTCTTCAGCGTCTTCCCAAGAAAGAGAAAGCACCAGAGTGGGGGCTAAATGGGCAAAGGTGCAAAAAGAAATCCTAAAAGAATCCTTCTAGGTGCAAATGTATAAATGCGAATAGTTGTAATTAGATCTTATGAAGATTTTCCACAATATCTCAGAGAGACTTTGCATAATTTCGAGCTCACAATAGAAGAATTTATCGACTATGACTCAGGTATGAAGTTCGCCATAAGCAATAATATTGCCATCATACTGGTTTATGAGAAACAGTCATATTTGGAGAAGGTAGAGTTATTCTGCAGGCAAGGCCCTGATAAATATCTCCCAGTTTCGGCCATCACAAAAATCACACATAACACTGGCCACCAGCTATTTTTAAGAGATAAAAAGACATTATCAATGTCGCGTATCAAAAACAACGAAGAGATCATAAAAATTGTTGAAAAAATCAAAGCCGGCTTGCTGCGCGACTTGAGAAACAGAGAGTTTTATAATTTAGAAGATCTCGTGCTTGATTTGTCGAAACAAAGAGCAGAACGTGGTGGTAAGAGACTTGACCTAACCAAAGGTGAGTTTTCGTTGCTATTGGAATTCATGCGTCGATCAGGACGGGTTTTATCCCGAGAGTATCTGGCGGTACATGTTTGGAAGAAAGAAGGCGAATTTACGAAAAATATGGTTGATGTTGCAGTACGCAGACTACGAAAGAAGCTAGACGACAATCATGAGTTGAAGCTACTCCATACTCGAAGGGGTGTGGGATATATTTTAGAAGTCCCCGCAGCCAAAGAATTGGAGCCGGAATCATCCACTCGAGATTCAGAGACACAAGCGCCTTGAACGAAAAAGTGGTGCGCCGTTTCGTATATTGGGTGTAACTGTGCTGCCTCGCAGAGAGTTGAGTCAATTAAATCGACGCAGATCCCACACACTCGCTTAAATCAAACCTCGCCAACAGAACTAGCCCAGCTCTTATTTCGCAACTGTAGAGACTCGATGTTTCCAATGCGCGCCCGCCAAGATTACGCCCCAGGTGCGGTGCAACAGCCAACCGATGTAGATCTCCAGCTGGTGCGCGTCCGGACCGGTCAGCAACATGCTGTAGTTCAGCGCATGCAGGAACCGCTTCTTGGAAATCCAGCGGCGGCAGCCCACCAGTTCCTCCTGCATGTGGAAATCTGGCCAGCAGGACCTCCAACGCTGATGAAGCCAATCTTCACCCGAAAGCGCACGTGCGTAATGGCTCTGAGCACTCGGTGCGCCACTGCACTTTAGTTTGTGCCCCCTCCCGAACGGGGGAGGAGTGAGCGATCGGCGAAAGCACGGGGCTCTGGGCTGATGCGCCGCGGCCGTCAAGGGCTCGTGAAGGTCTGCATGCGAGCCGCTGCAGCCGCTCAGAATCTGTGCACCAACAACAGGTTCACAACGAACAATTGCCGCTCACCTCGCCGTCATTGTTCATCCGGCGGCGGCTTGGTACCCCGGCGCGCCTCCCCCGGAAACCGGAACGGCCCAAGCGGAAGCTCGGCCAGAAGCAAGACCGCGTGCACCTTGTTCAGCTCGCCTGCGTGCTCATGCATAAAGGCGCGCAAGCGCTGCTCAGAGTCCAGCAGTTCCAGGCATTGAGGATGTCGCATGTCGAGCACTTCGGCATGGCTGTGCGAGAGACGTTCGCCCGGCAGGTAGCCCGAGCTGACCCGATGCAGCATGGCCTGGCGGATGTGCGCGTTCTTTGCTGCAACCAGCAGGTGATGAGCCAGCGCAGGCGCGCTCAGGCGGTGCCAGAAGCGCGTGGCCTTGGCCGTGCTAGCGCCCGGGAAGTACAGACGCAGAGCTGCCAGCGTGGCCGGTTTGGTGCTCATCATGCTGGATCCTTGGTCTTGGTTGCCTCCACATCGCGGCGTGGAACTTCGGCCCCGGTCAGGCTGCGCCTGTGGTGCTTGCTGTGGCCAATGCGCTGGGCGTGGTAGATGCCTGCATGCCCGGAGAACAGGTAGGCGGTGACGCAGCCGATAGCCGCCAGTGGTCCGATGCCAGCGCCGAACAGCTCCATCGCCATCAAGGTAGTAGCAATGGGCGTGTTCGCCGCCCCCGCGAATACTGCAACAAAGCCGATGGCGGCCATGAGCGCGAACGGCATATGCAGCAAAGGCGCCAGGACGTTGCCCATGGTCGCACCGATGTAAAACAGCGGTGTCACCTCGCCGCCCTTGAAGCCCGTCCCCAGCGAGGCGACCGTGAACACCAGCTTGCCCAAGAAGTCCCATGGCAGCATGGGCTCTTGGAAGGAGCGAGCGATGTCCGGAATACCCAGGCCGATGTAGCGGTAGGCGTCGAGCGCCCAAACCGCCGTGGCGATGACGAGGCCGCCGAAGAAAGGCCGCAGTGGCGGGTATGCGATCAGGTGTTTGACCAGCGCGCCGATCTTGTGCACGGCGGTGGCAAAGAGCATTCCGACCAGGCCAAAGAGAATGCCGGCGATGATGACGGCGACCACACTCCAAGCATCGATATTGTTCACGGCGCTCATGGCGTAGTGGGTGTGGTGGACTCCCCAGGCGGTGCAGACCTGATCGGCTACGAAGGCTGCCACGATGCAGGGAAACAGCGCGTCGTAGCGCATACGGCCGATGGCCAGCACCTCCAGACCGAAGACTGCCCCGGCCAGCGGCGTGCCGAAGACCGAAGCGAAGCCGGCGCTGATTCCGCTCATCAGCAGCACGCGGCGATCGTCTTGGTGGAGTCGGAAAACATGCGTCAGCTGGTCGGCCAGAGCGCCCCCCATCTGCACGGCGGTGCCCTCGCGCCCGACTGATGCGCCGAACAGATGGGATATGACGGTGCCGCCCAGTACCAGCGGCACCATGCGTAACGGCACCACCTGCTTGGGGTCGTGAATCTCTTCGATCAACAGGTTGTTGCCGCCGTCCACCCGCTTGCCCAACAGGAAGTAAACGAGGCCCACTGCCATGCCTGCGAAGGGCAGCAGCCAGATGATCCAGGGATGGGCCTCACGCCAGGCCGTCGCCAGGTCCAGGGACAGCAAGAAGAACGCGGAAGCGGTGCCGGCCAGGGCCGCCACGAGGGTGGCGAAGATGAACCACTTGCCCAGATAGGGAAGCAGTTCAAGCTGTTCGAAATGGGGGAATTTGCGCATTGGTCAGGTAGCTCGAATTAATCGGCCTGACCAACGACGAGTTGCATGCGCGAGCGCCTACAGCCCTGAACAAGCCAGGTTCTGTAGGCGTCATCAGCCGCACTAGTGCGGCGGTTTTAGAGGCACGCCATCTCTTTGCGCTGCATTATAGGAAAAAGCATGGATGCTGTGCAGTACGCGCCGCGAGATGGCCGGTGTTTTGATTTATTAAAGTCGTAAACATGCTAAAGAGTGGCTAACACCACTTCGTCACAGGCCCCCGCAGAGCAGTTACGCTCGCTGCCCTCATGGCATGACGACCCGTAAGCAAAGAACTGTGGCTACAGCTACAACCCCTGATCCCAGCCTTCGTGCCTTCTGCCAAAGGCGATGCGCGCAAACTCGCAGTCAGCGATGAAGCCGTCCTCAACGGCATCTTGTTCGTGCCGCAAACAGGCATTCCATGGGAAGACCTTCCCCAATCGCTGGGCTACGGCAGCGGCATGACTTGCTGGGGGCGCTTGCGCGACTGGAACGCCGCTGGTGTCTGGGAGCCGCTGCACTAAGCCATGCAGACTTGCTTGCGTGAACATGACCAAATCGATTGGAGCCGGGCCAGCATTGATGACTCCTCGGTACCAAGCCCCAGGGGCAGGAAACGGGCCCAAACCCCACTGACAGAGGCAAGCTCGGCTCCAAGCGGCATATCGTCGTAGATGCCAGAGGCATCCCGCTGGTGATCTTGGTCAGCGGCGCGAACC
>ERZ1292623.1301-Hain-H51-01um-R1-1301-length-24304-cov-8_pt1 | contig 24304 bp, 30 predicted proteins | sample MGYA00564398_ERZ1292623 | MGnify/ENA primary metagenome ERZ1292623 (study PRJEB36523, sample SAMEA6512633) | groundwater metagenome | collected 2019-01-07 | study: AquaDiva: Metagenomics assemblies of 32 groundwater samples | reverse complement strand
GTCGCCGAGCGAAGCGAGGCGAACCAAAACTCTTTGACTTTTCCTACGTGGTGCCGGCGGCAGGGATCGAACCTGCGGCCTAACGCTTATGAAACGTCCGCTCTGCCACTGAGCTACGCCGGCGATAAATAAAATGATAGTTGAATTTCACTTGATTTTCAAGTTTATTTATTATATTATTTCCTAATCGCGGGCCGTCTCGCCGCAGGCGGACGAGCCTCGCATAGCCGCGGGGTGGAGAAGCGGTATCTCGGGTGGCTCATAACCACCAGATGGCGGGTTCGACTCCCGCCCCCGCAACAAAGTGTGTTTTGTCTCCGTCAAACGTGCGAGAAAGCTCGAAGACATGCGACAAACAAGCGGTGCCAAAAGAGTTTTTTGACCGGTCGAAAACAAGCCCCTTCGGCAGCACCAACTGCTGGAATCGCTGTTTTTGCTTGATTTCGCGGAGATTCTGCCAGTGGCCGGCCGGATCCTTAATAAACTTAACCGCGTAAGAGATACTGGCTTCTAAGTCGAACTCCTCTGTTTTGGACTCGTTCCGGGAAATCTGCAAACCGGTAATCTGATTGTCTATCTTATCAATCATGCTAGTAAGAATATCCGGTCTGATTTCGCCCTTGGCGCCCATCTCCAAATACTCCTCTTTCCGCTTTTTTAATTTTTTCAATTCCTGCTCGTGGCTTTGTGTTTGAACCTCTAAGACGCTTTTATCCCGTTTCCAGACATCCAGAACGACTTCCTTGAACGCCTCTAAGAAATTATCCTTTGGCGTTATCTGCCGAAGCAGATCCAAGAACATTCCTTCAATATCGACTCTTTTAACGTTGAGATTGTAATGTCCGCAATTCTTCTCGTTATAGCAACGGTAATACGGATGCTTTTTACCGTTTCTGCCTGTCTGCCAGCTGGCGGTCATTTTTCTGCCGCAAACGCAATAAACAAAACCTCTCAAGGGAAATTCAGGGTTCAAGATAAGGCGAGGGGCGGTCAAATTTCTTGACCGCCCCGACTTGAAAAAAAGGATCTGCCTGTATTCTTCCATGCTGATCATCGGTTGATGCAATCCTTGGTATTCTTTTTTGTTCCAAGGACTGATTAGAATCCCGGCATAGAACTTGTCTTTTAAGATTCTCTCAACTAACTGGGGGAACATCGGCTTGCCGGTTCTCGTCTTCAGCCCCCACTTGTTAAAGGCCCGTGTAAGGCTTGCTACCGTCTGTTCGCCTCTTGCAAACGCCTTAAGGCCCTTTTGAATCAAATAGAAGCGTTCTGGGTCAATCTCGTCCGGCTGGTTCTTCCGCCTTTCTTTCCTTGTTTTTGAGTGGATGTACCCGATCGGCGGATGCCACGGCCAGATACCTTCAGTGATTTTCCGATGCATTCCGCCCTCGCATCTCTGCTTTCTGATATCGTTCTCGAACTGGGCATAGGCCGCTAATACACCTTCGGTCATTTTTCCGATCGGATCGTCATTTATCGGTTCTGTAACCGAATGCAAAGTAGTTCCATATTTCATCAGCTGGGCTCTCAACGCGAAATGGTCGATCTGGTTCCTTGCGAACCGGTCAATCTTCCAAACAATGAACGCCGACAATTTCCCTCTGTGTCTCCGGCAGTAGTCCAGCGCCCTGATCAGCTCGGTTCTGTCTGCCGCGGTTGCCGACTCTCCTTTCTCGATAAAAACTTCGTCTATCTCGATATCTTTGTTTTTGGCGTATTCAAGGCAGGCCTCTTTTTGACCATCTAAGCTCGTGCCTTGGGTCTGTTCCTGCGATGACACCCTGCAATAGACAATGCCTCTTGATTTTGACATATTTGCATAATCTTTGAGTCCGCTATAATATACAATGAGCGTGGAGATCTCCTTCGGGAGGTCTTCATTTTATATCCGGCGAAGTTCAAAGATTTTTAATTAACCGCATATTATCGACCTTAGGGTTAAAAACCCCGAATTGCTTACTATTTGGCAGGCAATTCGCGATTTTCAACACCATTCTGCCCTGTTTCTTGTAGGGGGCCAGAGTTCTGCCTATATTGCAAATCCTCGATTATCAACTCTGCCAGCCCGTAAAGCGTGTTCAAAACCTCCCGAGCTTCCTGATCTGGCATATTCGGCTTTCCTAAAAGTTTTTTTATTCTTTGGATACTTATCATTTGAATACATACCGCGAGCTATGATTTTGTTAAAAATCAGCTGCTCGCTCTCTTGTTAAGAGAGATTTCTGAAGTACTCTTTGTGTACTATCTGTATTACCTTGTTGGATATTGTCAGCTTGGTTGTCGTTTTCAGCAGGCAAGTTTGTTGAATCTGACTTTACTCCGGAGATTTTTTTCAATATCGTGACTAATTTCTTTGTGTCTATTTGGAAAAACCGTCTTGCAGGAATACCAGCTATTTTTACTTTGAGAACTCCTAAAACAACCCATCTTTTGATAGCTCTTGATTGTTCTGATCTAGTAAGGCAAGTCTCTTTTTTAACCTCGTCAATAGTTTTATAAATCCAGTCCTCATAGTCTCCCTTGCCCCACCAATAAAGAAGCTGGGACATGAAAAGTCCTGCGGTAGCACTCCCGGCCAATTTGGCCAAAAGAGGATTAAATCCGATAGGTTTTATTGATAAACTTTCGAGTAGAAGCGTATTAAAGTTTTTACTTACTCTTTTGCTCATTTTAATTACATCCTTTTAATCTGTTTTGATAAAACAATAACCGCCAGCGGTGACTCCGGCGGTTATTATGGTGACGTCACCGCAACAACCAATTTTTGATTAAACAAAAATAGGATTGTTAATCCTATTGAAACAAAGAGTAAACAGTCTGGAAAAGAATCCCAATACTCCTTATTCGGCGTCAAAATCCCTTAAAATGGCGATGGTTGTAAAATACTTTTTCCACAGCATCCTCTGAAACTTTTATTTTGTATTTGTTTAACATCAAAGAGGCTACCACAGCCTTTTTATAAGAAAATGTTTTCCCAAGCATTTTTTCCAGTTCAGCTTTTGGTTTCGCATATAATCTCATGATCAGAAGATTTCTCTTTACTTCTTTCATGGGGCTGAGTCTTTTTAAGGATGCTCCCTTTTCAGCTAACCTTCTTTTTATACGCTTCCAGTTTCTCTCTATGAACTTCCTGACATACTTTTCGTCTGTATGTTCAAAAATAAACAATTTAACAAATGGTTGGTTTTGTTTAATCCAGTACTCTTCCAATTTTGGGTCTGGATCAAATTCGCAAAACATCATGTGGTCATTTACTTGGTAAAACCATTCTGATTTGATGCCACAAATGATATAACTTTCAAGTAAATTGCTTATGTGATTTGGTAACTTATATTTATCCATCAAGTCAAAGTATCTATTTAACAGTTTGCGATATGTTTTTACGGGAATACGAGAAAACCACTTTTTGCCCTCTTTCAGTGAGCTGAAACCATCAATGTGAATTCCTAACTCATCTCTGATCGCATCTATTTTTTTATTTACGTTTATATCAAGTATAAACCGATAAAAAAGCTCTTCTGATTTAGTTGTTTTCGTGTCACCGCTCATTGTTTTGATTCCACTCCAAAAGCTTCAATCTTTCAAGCTTTTGTTGTAATATACCAGATAACAATTTAATCGCCTAAACTCGCGATTTTTCGCGAACATGGCACTAAAAACCAGTAACGGATATTAAACCCATCGTAAGGGGCTACCGTTACTGGTCATGCGCCGAAAGGCGTATGGATGGCGAAAGCCATCACCCTGCGGTGGGCTTTGTGTTTTATGAAAGAGTTGAATTGGAAAACAATTTTATCCATAGCAATCCTGATTTACGCGGTCAGTTTTGGCTTTCAAGTCTATTCAAATTATCAATCGAAAAAAGAAACTCTGCGACATACCGAATTTGAAGAATGCATAACTGCCTTGAAAATTTACCAGCAAGACGATTCTTTATTCAAAGATCTATTTAAGACTTATAAAGGACCTAAATCACTGGATGATTGTTATGGAAAATGAGAATAAGAATAAAATAAAAAAATGGGGTTTGGCTGGTTACCTTATAGCCGGTGCAATTTTTATTCTCTCAAATAAATTCAAAGTAACTATATTTCATGATCTAATAGTTCTTGTGATCGCGATTTATGCCGGCAATCGTTTTTACTACCTGAGAGAAAGGCTTAGATTTACCGAGAATAGGTTCTTAAAAAATCTGCTGGCAACCATCATAATTTTATTCCTGTCAGCTTTACTAATTGGATTCTTAACGCCGCTTCTAAGCTTGGTCATTTTCCACTCTCGATTTAGGGGTTTATTGCCGCTATAAATAGATGATGAAAACATTTGCCGAAAAATTAGATTGGCATAATAAATTCTGCCAAGTGCTGCTGGCCGCGGCTCGCGACTCAATCACCCAATCCAAATGGGCCGAAGCCAACCAGCTGATCAATTTAGTAGACGTTACTATCAGTAGATTTGAAATAGAAAATAAAAAAGATCTACAAACACTTAAAGAGATAGTCTCAACCTAGAGTCGGCCGCCATTTCCAGATATCAAATTTACAGTCCATTGGTTCATTAGGAACAGACAATGGCTGGCCAGCATAATTTTCAATAAACTTAATCATTTCCTGTTTATATGATTGGTCACCTGATCCATTCCAAACCTCTCCTATAGCACCACAGATTAGATCGGTAAATTGAGTAAGAGAACAAATATGGGATGTGTGTCGTCCTAAAAAATCAATTGAATCACTAACTGGCCTAACTCCAGAATACTTAGATTTAAGCTTTTTTATCTCCATTTCTGTATAAGATTTAAGATCATTAAAATTTAACGTACTCACGTTAAATTCATCAATAACTATATGAAATTTTGTATCTATCTGATTAGGCCTAGCTATTATATGTCTTGCTTTATTAAAAAGTAGAAAGTAGTAAAATTTCATAAAAGCAAGCTGTTTATTTTTATGATGGTAAGTATTGAAATCAACTAACTTTGTATCTACGATAATCGCTTTGAACTCAGGAGTGAATTTTTCAAAAGTATATCCTACAAACTTTTTATAGCAATCTAATTTACCTTGTGTTAATTTAGACCACTTGATTTCGCCCCAAAACTTTTCTCGTAACCTAAAAGTAGCGATATCTTTTTCATATTCGGCCAACTTATTCCTAGATATCCAAGTAGATCCTATCACCCAAATCTGTTTATCGATATTGCTTTCATCACATGCGCCAAACATGATTGTCAGATTAATAAAGAAAAGGGGAGGCTTTCGACCTCCCATTTTCATCAATTTATTTTAGATTTTTATTTGAACTTTACAACTAAGTTATCTAGCGCCTTCTCATAACCACTGCGCACCCTTTTTACAAAAACATCTGACTTTAAGTTATCCCTTTCTGCATTTACAATCTGTTTTACCAACTCCACCTCTTTTCTATCTAAAGCTACCATCCTATTTTCACCTTTCTGATTTTCACTTCTTTTCTTATTTATAGGCACTATTAAAATTTTATCATAAACAACTAACAAATCCTATAGTACTTATCAACATCTCAGTTTTATAAAAAAATAGCGCCTCTGTGTTTATCCCACTTAGCAAGTTTTATCTTACTATTCGACATATACTCCAACATATCTAACCTTTGATACTTTTTAATGATGTCATTCAAATGTTTATTGAGGCCATGCGGAGATATCAAAATTGATGATACTGGCCTAACAAGTTTAGAATAAACTAAAAGCTGGGCAAGATTTGAGAAATTTAATTCCCCATCTTTTACTTCGATAAAATGAAGTTGATTATGATCGCCATTTTTTATAACAACTAACAAATCTACTTTGATTAGATAAGTCGGGTAATCTGGGAAGTCCTTTTTGAGTTCTGATTTTGAAAAAAAATCACTTAAATAGATTTTATGTAAATCAAAAACTTCAACCGAGGCATCAGGATATTTGTTTTGAAAATACTCCGCAAACCAAGACCTCATCGGATCGTATAGTAAAAGTTCTTGTTTTGATACATTTTCGTTATCCATTTCTTAAATCGAGATCAAAAAATCAAGAAGTTCTCTCCAGTTATTAAAGTGCTTGCCCCTAAGAAAAGGTGGGAGTTTATCAGAGTTTTCTTCTGGATTCTTTGGTTTAACCTTAGTGCGAGGCACTACTTTTTCATGACCACTACCTAGGTCTGACTTATTTTTATCAGCTAATTCTTTCAAAACCTCATTCTTATATTTCAAATATGAACCAACAGAAACAAATTGATTGGCAAAAATTTTAAGCTGATGCTCTTTTGCCCAAAATCCTTTCGCCTTTTTTAATTCAGGATCTCTGAAATTAGGATGGCCAAAATCTATTGTTTGTATTGGGACTTTTAGGTTTTTTAATAATTTGGCCAGATCAGCAACAAGCAACCAATTCCTCTGATCAACCTCTAAATAAACTCTATGTTGATCATCTTTGCCGGCATAGGCATAATTAGATTTTCTGACATGACCGGTTGTATCAAAATAGCCTCTTAAAAATTCTTTTTGAATTTCTTTATCTGAATCAAAAATTGTTTTTGGGATCCTAAAAGAGTGAAAATCTGTTGATTCTCCATTAAGAAGGTATTTCAACATCTGCAAAGATAAATCGTTTTTATGCCAAGTTATTATCAGAGCTACATCGTTTTTGTTTGTATTTTCTTTGGAAACATCGAAGCCGCAGCTTCTTATTCTGTTTACTACAGCATCCAAGCTGTGTGATAATTCTAAAGGCTTATCATAATTATTTTTGTATCCCTCGGCGACCAAACTTTTGTAAGGAAAAGTTATAATCAACCGCCATGTTTGACCTTCTTTAACAAAAGCACCCTTACCAATAACTAAACCCAGAAGATACGCTATATCTTCATTCATAAAATCAGAAATTTTATTGCTTTTACCCATCTATTTTTCAAAAATTAAAATGTATTCGTGAACCTTATTAACGATAAAACTATAAGGATATCCAAGCGGTTTTAGATTGTTGTACTCTTTTTGACGATCCCAAATAACAATATCCCTTAATCTAAACCCTAAATCCGAAAGCTCCTTTGAAACATCGGCATGAAGGGGATAAAAATTGGATTTTTTTCTAACATCCATGACAACTACAGCACAAAATCCGCCTTTTTGTAAAGCATTATAAACATTTGAGAAAATGTCTTTTAGAGACCTCAAAAACTGGTTGTAGTCAGTTATATTACCAAGATCTTGGCCATCTTTGCTGTAAGCCGAATTAACCTTGTTGTCTGCCGTTCTTTTTTCATTGAGAATACTCCAGTAAGGTGGCGAGGTGATGCATAACTTAACTGAATTAGGAGCTACAAATTTTTCTAAATACTTAGCATCTCCAGATAATAACTTATATCTGCTTTTTGAATTAAATTCTTTGTAACTCTCGGCTAATCTTTTTTTAGAAAGATCAATGTATTTTTTGCTTAAATCAATTCCGATTGCTTTTCGCCCTTTCTTCAATGCCGCGATAACAACACTACCACTCCCAACCATAGGATCAAGAACCACAGCATCTTTTTTGTCGGTATAAATATCAATTAAACGCTCTACTAAAGAAATTGGGAATATAGCCGGGTGATTCAACGATCGTTCTTCTCTGTTTTTAGAAATATCTCGCCAGATACTAAATGAATTCTGCAACCATTTAGCACCATTTAGTTCATTAAATCTGTCTTTTAATCCATCTAATTTCGTAACATATAAAAGCTCATTCACATTATCGGGGTCGTCTTGATCTTGGTTAATACTTCGATACCTCTTATGATTTTTTTTATAAACAGCAAGTTCTCCCCTGTTTGAAAGTGTAGATTTAATAAAATTCTGAGGAATTATACCCTCATTGTTGTAGCTTAAAAGAATGTACCGCGCCTTTGCCTTACTGATTAAATCAGATAAGACCCCGGGCGCTTCTATTTTTTGGCTGTAAAGTGATTTTTTAGATTCATCGAAGTAAATTCCTGTTTTATTATTTGGCTCAATATTTTTATCAAAATTTCCTTCGGCAATAAGTTCTAAAAGAAAATAGTTAGAAGCAAATTGTCTGGCATTGTATGGTGGATCAAGATATAAAATATCCGTTGACATCTTTTTAACTAAGTCATTGGCATCCATTTTGAATGCTTTATTCTTTTTTTTGCTGGGAATGATTTCTGGCGGTACTAAATTAATTGATTTAAGGGCTCTTTTATCCCACGTTTTAAGATAAGCCGCATAAGTTCCGGCTACATTTGAAACAAGATTTATAGCTTCAATTAAAGAGGTGAGTAAAAAATAAAACTCTGGTTCCGTTATGCTTTTAGATTCTTTCCATTCTTTTAACTTTGCCCTTATCGCATCAATCTTCTTTCCATTTTCATCAGTAAAGTATCTGCGAAGACCTCCTGTTCCACCCGGACAATAGTTTTGAAAAATAAAGCCGGGTAATGGCAAAAGAGAGTTCAAATAGTTTATTACCCTTTCGTGTTCTTTCTGTCCCGGAAAGGCTTTAATTAACTTCCGTAGGCCCCGAAACTTAGGATAATCATTTAACTCTATGTAAGTCTTAGCTAATGCATAACAGAATTCTAAGTTGTCATTTGCAATAACGGTATAGCCCAGTTTTTTGAAATGTTTAGCAACTGCGGTAGTACCAGTAAATAGATCTAAAAACTTAGCACCTTCATACAAATCAAAACCCTTAACAGTATTCTCAATAAAATCTAAAAGTTTGGTTTTACACCCATAGTACCTCATATCTATCTTACTGAAATTATACCACTTATACCGACACTTTTCCGCTATCTGATATTAACTCATTTTACTTCAAAAACAAGCCATGATTTGCCTTTTAGAAAACGACGATTTTATCTGCTAAAACTCCCGAGATCAACCTAGTCCTTTGATCATTTTTCGTTTCTGTTTTTTTTGAGTAAAGCCATGATCCGGGCTTTTTTCTCTGGCGAAATTTCGACAGGCATTAAGGAAGGCCCAGCTATTTCTTGTCTTGAGCTGTAATCTTCTTTTGCTCTCCGTTCAAGCAGCCATTTGGAAATCTCAATATCGCCTTGGTTCAATTTCTCGGCTATATTGGCTTCTGCCTTCAGAATCGGTTTCAGCTGCAACCGCTCAAAAGTGTCAGTCAATTCAGGATGGATTTTAAGATACTCGTAGTATGTCTGCCTTAAAATTCCCGCATGGGCACAGGCTCTTGTGACATTCGCGCCTATCGAAAAAGCATCTTTCAATTTACTGACAACCATATCTTCAGGCCGGCCATCAAACCAACTCCTGCCGGCACCATTAGGATTCGATCCTGCGGCTTTGGGATTTTTACTCTTTTTTGATTTTTTCATGGCGGTTCATAGCAAAGATTCTATCAATCCTTGCTTTTTTCTCGGGCGAGAGCTCAAAGCTTATGGGAGCGGCCATTAAAACTTCATGCCTTGTGTTAAATTCTTTCTTCATCTTCCGTTCCGCCCACCATTTGGCTGTTTCAATATCGGTTAATCTTGAAACGATCGTTGTTCTTACCCTGATATTTGGCAGTAAAATAAGAGCGTCTTTTATCTGGGAAAACTCGGGATGGACTTCGGTAAAGTAACGGTACTGGTTAATCGTGATTTTCGCATGAATACAGGCTTCTTCAATGGTGCAGCCGTTTTCAAAAGCATCGATCAGTTTGCTGACTTTTACCTGATCAAGCCACCACGCGTTTACCGACTTTTTGACGTTGAAATCAGAGACGTGCTCTCTGTTAATGATATAGGCTATTTCGTCAGGCCCCAAGCCGGTTGGATTCCCTTCTTTCCTAAGCGTAGGCCGAGGCCGCGGAGTTTTTAGTTTTATTTCAAGTTTTGTTCTTTTCATGTTTTGAAAAGCTTATTAACTATTTACAAATCGGAGATCAGATTATAAAATTTATCCAAAATTGTTCTTTTAATGCTGGCGGGGATACATCTCGGCACCTTCATTCGGGGATCAAGTCAATCTAATCTCTCCTCGCTTGGAGCATATTGCTCTATGCGTGGGGAGAAAGCATTAGGTCGACTCCCCGGATCTCAGGAATAACCGAGGTGCATTTGCCTTTTTAAGGAAAATTCACCTTAAATGCCCGTGGCAAAGAAAATTTTCAAGCCCGGAGAAGAAGTCCTGCGTTCAGGCCAATATGGCCTCGTGGGGCCTCGAGGCGCCAATACCGGCGAGGAAAGAACTCTTGTTAAAGGAGAACCTTTTCCGCCTACGCCAAAGCCCAAAATGGGCTTCGTATTGGAAGATCCTACTTACCATCGTAAAAGAGGGAAATAGGGTCTGAACAAACCATCCTCGTCAGCACTAAGATCGCAATTGCCTGATATAATTATATCATTTTCCAAGAGAAATGGATAGAAAAATATTTGAAAAAGTTTTAGGAATATTAGGATTAGTGCTTGCGTTATGGGAGTCAGTTTTAGGGTTACTGCCTTGGTTTAAGAACAAAGCAGATATTCCAATTGTCTCTTCCCAATCCGATCAAGTAATAAAAAATCTTCAGCCGACAGATAAAAGTTTTAATTTTTCTGATATAAGAAGCCAATCCTCGTACTTAGAAATTAAATCCCAGCCGGACAACTCAAACATAGTAGTTGAAGCTTTTAATGAAGTTGCAATACCGCAAATTCGAATCGTTACTACATCAGTAGTTGGAACAATTGAAACCTCTTTGGGTATAGGTATTCATCTTACACCTGCTGTAATCGAAACTGACTTTCAAGTATAAAAACAAAAAGAGGATGGCTGACTGCATTTATTGACTCTAAATCTTTTACTGCTACTATGTTAATACCTGAGGCATCGACTGAGTTGGGGATTAAGGCATTGATCTCGGGTTTTTGGATCAGGTCTGTCGTTTCTCATTGCTGCGGGAGCAGCATCGCCAACGGTGTGGACTCCCACGCCGCTTCGCGATCGTGGCGTCGACTGGACAAAACAATGCCGGGAGAAAATCTCCCATCCCCTTAGTTCCAGTTCCAAAAAGCTCTTTCACAAAGAGGTCTGCTTATGGAATATCACCAGCAGTTGAACCTTCCGGGTTTTGAAAACCTGCCGCGAGTGGTCTTTATTCTCAGTAAACGGCTGAAAGGAACGATGGTCGCATTCAGGAGAATCCGGGTAAAGCGCGAAGTCGCCGGTTCTTTTCTTCTGAATCCCGACCGGCACTGGCAGAGGAAAGCCGTGGTCACCAAGAGCGGCAAAACGATTATCACCTACAAGCCTTCCCGGGAACTGAAAAAGTTCCAATGGAAGATTGTCAGGTATATCACTCGGGTCAATCAAGGGCTGAACAAGACCATTCTGCCGGTTCCCAATCCGGCAAACGAGTATACCCGCGATCTCGCTTCCACCAAGTTCGCGACGGCCTTTTCAAAAGGCAGCAGCGTTGTCAGAAACGGCCTCGCCCATCTGGACATGCGTTCTTCCGTTTCCTTTGATCTTCGCCGGGCCTTTGAAAGCATCAAAAGGAAACATCTCCAATGTTTTCTCCGAAGGCTCGGTTTCCCCAATGATGTCGCTTGGGTATTCTCGAAACTCTTAACCTACAAGGGACGGCTTCAGAGAGGAGCGTCTTGCTCGGCGCATGTCTTTAATCTTCTGCTGGCTCGGTTGGACAAACAGATTACCGAAGCGGTAGGAGTCAAAGAACTGGAGTATCTGAGCCGTGAATGGGCCGACAAGAAAGGAAGAGAAGACAAACTCTGGTGGTATTCACGGGAAATGTTCGACAGAATCCGCAACAAGAAGATGGCCTACACCAGATACGGCGACGACATCTGCGTTTCGTCTGCTGAACAAGAATTCCCTCCGCAGCTAATAGCTGCAATCAGAAACGCCATCTTGTCAGAGGGGTTCCAAATCAGAGATACGAAGACGCGGATATGCCAAAACGGCGTTCTGGAACTGCCCGGGGTCGTGATTGTCGGCAACGTGGTGCGGCCGAGAAAGTCGTATCTAATCCGGCTGGCTCGCCTCATCGCTGCCGGCTCTCTGACTCAAGAACAGCTTCACGGCCATCTGGCGTTCATCTGTTCGTTCCCACGCCGAAGCCAGAAAGGAGCATACTCGTTCCTGAAAAAGACGCTCGGCAACGGCGTGAACCTACTTGTCTTCCGCAGACCCTATGAACCACTTTTCTGAAAAAGCCCCGCTGTCATCCCGACAGATCCGGGGCTTTTTTCTTCAATATGCCCTCCCAAACGCATAAATCTCCTGTATATCCCGCATTATCTGGTGCCAACCACGACACACCTCCGCAACATAAGAAAACTAAAAACACGCCGCATATGCGGCGTGTTTTTCTGCCATCGCATTTCCCAAGATCACTGACCTAAAATACTTGCTTGAAGCAATATCCGGCCAACGTTAGGAACATTGTCACAGCCAACCTGCAAAGAAAGCGGTAGGTTTTGACTATTCATAGTCAAAAGCCGATAGCCATAAGCTGGTAAGCTGTAGGTCTGATTGCCAACTCTAATTGTTTTTGCCTGCGGAGAACGGTTATCAAACATGACCACGGTTCCGTTTTTAAAAGTAGCTTCGGTCGGATTCATCTGACATCTTTCATCAAACTGGATTCTTCGGCCTTCATATTGTTTCACCAGTTCAGAATAGTTTTGAGGGTTCAACGCTACCGGCGTCCCGCCTGGAAGTCCAGCGCTTGGCTGAAAACCTACTCTCGGGCTAGTGGTTGGTGATGCTGTCCTTGTCACCGGCCCGTATAAATTATCTCCTCTTTGAAAAACCATCCAACCAACGACCACGACCGCGACTATTATCACGACCCATAAAACTTTATTATTCATAAAGACCTACATTTGTTTATACCAGGCAATTCGCTGATGACGATTAACCAAGTAATAAACAAAGATTTATCCTGTGAGCAACTACTAATTCATTTTAATAAATCCAACCCAAAGAAAGAAGTGAATAACTTTAATATCGTCAAATCATCATAAATAGCTAAATAAATATATAAAAAATAAATAAAAACAGATCTAAGAAGGTTTTTAGTAGAAAAAATAACTAAAGGTTAATAAATTTAGACGTAAAAAGATTAGTAAATTTATAGTGAATGAAAGTAATAAAATGGGAAGATAATTATAAGCTGAGAGTGAAAAAAATAGTTAATCAAATTTTTAAGGAACAGAAAAAGAATAAAAAATGTATAAAATAATTCAGTATTTAAAAAAGCAGGTCAATAAAGCACATCAACATATCTTTAAAAATTCTTTTTAAAGTTTTTAAAAAAACCATAGGTCAGTCCTAATATTTTATAAAACAAATCGGTGCTTTTTGAAACTTGGATAGTTAAAGTCCCATATTGTCCGTTTAATCTTTCGCTTAGTTTTTTAGTTGATTTTTTTTGTTTTGATTTAGAAGAATAAATTATTTTAAATTGATGGGTTGGAAATTTAAGATACTTAGACCAAAACCTTTTACTAGTTTTAACTTTATTCTTACTCGCATATTTAAACAGAATTAAAAACTTGAACCTATCTGGCGGGATTTTAAAAAAATCTTCAAGCCACTTTAACATGAAATTTACTATCACCGGATCAGAGGCGCTAAAGGATACATTTTTTTTGGAGCCGCCGACTAAGTAACCAGTCAAACCGGCAACAAAAAACTCTTTATTTGATATCTCTTCAAACTTTTTTTCACCCTCAATTTTATAATTTTCTATTTTTTCTAATCGCTTTTGTTTTTGAGTTAAAACTCCTTTAATTCGGCCTTGTTTAAGCCCCTTAATTTTCTTTAAAAAAAGCAGATTTGACTGCTTTTCGGTCAACTTAATACCCCTACACCACCCACTTACGGTGCTTTTTGAAACAGAAAGCTTAATGGCTATGTCTTTTAGGCTATATCCCCCCCTTCTTAATCTTTGGGCCTGAATTTTAATAATCGACTTAGTCATTTTTAGAACTGCAGTAAAATAACCGTATTAGTATTATACCGGTTGTTCCGTATAAAAAAAGTGGATAAATTTTTTATAATTGGTCTAAACTTAGAAAAATTTTTAATAAAAAGATTCTTAAAAAATAATTACGGTAAAAGGGTAGAAACAATAACCAAAAATTTATGAAAAAATTCAAAAAATCTGAAAAAAATTGCTAAAAATAGTCGCTTACTATTGCCTACCATTAGACACTAATCTCATTAAAATGAATCCAAAAAGTTTATTTCCCAAAAAACATGAAATAAACCCAAAATATTTAAGTAAATAAGTTAATCTAACTCGTCTTTCTAAATTATTTTTATTCAAAATGATAACTAAAGATAATAAAACCTTTATATTAAGTAATTCTCTTCTAATAACTTTTATTGAAGAGCTTACTAACTTTCCGAAGAGTGATACGACAATGATATGGCTAAAATAAATAAAAAAGGCACAAGTAGAACCTAAAGTTATACTTCATTTCTGAATTTCATTCTTAACCTTCTTAGATTAATTCAACATAATAGACCCAGAAATAATTCTTTATAAATTTTTAAGAAATAAACCCAAAATAAATTCATTGTTAGATATGATTCTTCATTATTTTATTTATCCTATCTTTTATGAATAACTTGTAAATAACTGTCTTTAAAACTCAATAGCCGCCTTGCTTACTAACTTTCTTGTGTAAGTTATATTTGAACTCAATAAAATTGTGTTTTGAGTTTGAAGTTCAAATTTAAAACTTATCCACAATTGCAAATTGCTACTTTAAGAAATAAAATAGATAGTGAAACCTTAATAAACTTTACTGTTTGTCTACGCACAGCGAAGCGAGCACAGCTACAAAAAGTAAACCGAGCACATAATACTTTATGTGCTCGGTACTGAAATTTATAGTTGCTCGCCGAGCTCGCAAATAAATTTCGTATGCCAAAACAATTTCTAAATGTAAAACAAGTTGCAAAAATTCTTGGAGTCACGGCTTTAACGATCCGCAACTGGGATAAACGTGGCAAACTTCAGGCCTACCGCAATCCAATAAATAACTATCGAGTTTATAAAGTTGAAGATGTTGAAAAATTATTGGACGATATTGAAAATAGTAAAACAAAAAAAGTCGCTATAAGCGAACCTAAAGTAAAAAAATTATTAGTAGAAGAACTCTAGTCCAATCGCTTACAGGGGCAACAAACCCTTCAATACTTCTTCGTAGTAAGAAATTGCTCTCAGGGCCTCACTGCGGCTTAATTTAAAATTAAGCTTATGAACAATCCTGTTTCTAATCTTATGCGATTCCCAAAGCAGATCTAAACTTTTAAGCTCTCTTTTATTTATCATACTTAATCTTTCAGCCATTGACTCACCCTCGTATCCTTTCTGAATTAATAAATCGTCGACTAATTTATCGGCTTCGATAATTGCCAATTTCCACTCGCCTTCATTCGCCGAATTCAAATGATTCAAAACTGCCTGCCACTGGTCCCTCACAATTTCTGGTCTGGCTACAATTTTAGTCCCCTTATCAGGAAACGATGATTTAATTTTCTTTGCCTTTCTGAAAAAGAAAACTGCCAAAGTTATAAAAGTTAAAATCAAGATTACTGAAGTGGCTATAACCGTGGAGGCAAAATTCATATTTGGAAAGTTTTAATTATTTTCAAAGTTATGTCCGACCCGCAAAATCGTGGCCTCATCAAAATGCTTCCCTATCAACTGGAGACCAACTGGAAGTTTATCAATAAATCCACAGGGAATTGAAATTGCCGGAACGCCGGCCAAATTAATCGCAACAGTATAAACATCTTCAAGATACATTGAGAGAGGGCTACTCGTCTTTTCACCAAGTTTAAAAGCAACTGTTGGTGCAGTCGGCCCGACAATCACATCGACTTTTTTAAAAGCTTCATCAAAATCGCCTTTGATCAAAGTTCTAACTTGCTGAGCTTTTCTGTAATAGGCCTCATAGTAGCCGGCTGATAAAGCATAAGTTCCTAGCATTATTCTTCGTCTCACCTCCTCTCCCAAACCCACTCCCCTGCTTCTGGTATATACATCTATTAAATTTTTGACTTTCTCCGAAACGGAAAATCCATATTTAATTCCATCATATCTGGCCAGATTTGCCGAAACCTCTGATGACATTATTATATAATAAGCCGCCAGAGCATATTCTGAGTGGGGCAAAGATATTTCGATAACTTCAGCCCCTAATCCTCCTAATTTGGAAATTGCTTCCTGAATAACATTTTTAACCCTATTATTTAAACCCTCGGCAAAATACTCTTTTGGCACTCCAATTTTAAGGCCTTTAATCGATTGGTCTATTTCGTAAGTGTAATCGGGAACTTCTTTTAAAACGGCGGTTGAGTCAAAATGGTCTCGGCCGGAAATAACACCTAAAACCAAAGCTGAATCATAAACATTCTTGGTCAAAGTTCCTACTTGATCTAAAGAAGAAGCTGTAGCCATTAAGCCACGCCTGGAAACCCTACCATAGGTCGGTTTTAAACCTACTACACCACAAAAACTGGCTGGTTGCCGGACTGAGCCACCAGTATCTGAACCCAAAGCAAAAACTGTTAAGCCAGCAGCAACTGCTGCGGCTGAACCGCCAGATGTACCACCTGGAACACGACTTAAATCATGGGGATTTTTGGTTAGTCCAAAAGCCGAGTTTTCTGTTGAAGAACCCATGGCAAATTCATCTAAATTAGTCTTACCTAAAAAAATTGCGCCAGCTTCTTTTAATTTTTTAATGACCGTGGCGTCATAAGTTGAAACATAGTTTCCCAAGATTTTAGAAGCGGCGGTGCACCGAGTATCTTCTATAAGTATGTTATCTTTGATGGCGCAGGGAACGCCTTTTAAAACCCCACTCATCACTTTGGCCTCAGGACCATCAAAAATATCCAAATAGGCATTGAGTTTCTTATTTTCTTTTTTTATCAGTTCCAAAAACTCTTGCCGCAATTCTTCTTGAGAAAATTCTTTTTTATTAAAACCGTCTAACGTACTTCTAATTGTAAGATTTTTAATTTCGTTCATTTTTCTAGAATTGGCTTTGTCTTTATAAAATTATCTTCTCTGTCTGGCGCCTGGCCGATTATCTTTTTGATTTTCTCGACATCAACTTTTTCATGATTTTCATCTTTTCTTAAAATATTTCTTAAGCCGCTGACCTGGGCGGTTAGTTCCATATTCTTAGTATCCACTTCCCTCAATTTATCCATATAAGCCAAAATATCACTCAACTCTTTTGAATATTTATCTTTCTCCTTATCGCTCAACCCCAAGCGGGCTAATTTTGCGATATGTTCAACATCTTTAATAGATATAGGCATAAAATTAATAAAAACGTGGCCGAGTTTATTTTATCATTCGTAAAAACTCTCCCGATTTCTTTCAAATCTTTTAGATTTGACTAAGAAATCGAGGATCCTCGATTTTGTAAATCCGACTTTGTCGGATACAAAATCGGGATTTCTCTATTCTAACATAGATAAAAACTCTTTTTCAGTTATTATCTTCACCCCAAGTTTCCTGGCTCTTTCATATTTTGAACCCAGCTCTTCTCCTGCCACAACATAATCAACATTTTTTGAAACGTCTGATGAAACATCGCCGCCAAGTTCCCTGACTTTTTTTTGAGCGTCTTCACGAGTCAAATCTTTGAGCCCGCCAGTGAAAACAAAAGTTTTACCGGCCAATTTTGTCCCTCTCTTAGTAATCTTGAGTTCTCGAGGCCTCACTCCGACTCTCTTAAATTTTTCAAGAAGTTTCTGGCTATATTTATCCCGGAACCACTCATAAACGCTTTTAGCCACGACTTCACCAATATTCGGAATTTTATTTAATTCTTCTAGGGAGGCGCTGGCGAGTTTATTCAAGCTGCCGAATTTTTTGGCCAAATCAAAAGCGGTTTCTTCACCGACATGACGAATACCTAAAGCAAAAATAAACTTATCCAAAGAAGGATTTTTATTATTCTGAATCGCCTTATTCGTATTCTCGGCTGATTTCTCGGCAAAGCGCGGCAGATTAAGCAAATCAGCTTTTTTCAACGAATATAAATCCGGCGCATCTTTAATCAACCCGGCCTCCATCAATTGATCAATGATTTTCGGCCCGACTCCGACAATATCCATGGTATTTTTACCGACAAAATGATAAATCACCTCCCTTTTAATGGCTGGGCAATTTTTGTTGATACAGCGATGGGCCGCTTCGCCAGCAGCCCTCTTTACTTGACCATCGCAGACCGGACATTTTTTCGGCATATGAAATTCTTTCTCTTTGCCGGTTCGGAGTTCTTTCAAAACTTTAATCACATCTGGAATCACATCACCGGCCCGGCCGACCACCACTGTATCACCGATCTTAATCCCCAATCTTTTTATTTCATCTTCATTATGGAGGGTGGCCCGGCTAATCGTCACTCCGCCGATTTCAACCGGCTCCAAAATAGCAATTGGCGTCAAAGCGCCAGTCCGGCCGACCGAAACAATAATATCCTTAACCTTGGTTGTTGACTCTTTAGGCGAAAATTTATAAGCGATTGAACCGCGGGGTGATTTTCCAACTACGCCGAGTTTCTCAAAAATTTCATTATCATTCAAAGTTATGACTATGCCGTCTATTTCATAATCCAGTTTTTCCCGGTTTTTCTCCCAATAGTCGCGGAACTTCTGGGCTTGGTCCAAATCTTTAACAAATTTATTGTGGGGATTAACCGAAAAGCCAAGGACCTTTAAAATCAAATGTTCTTCTTCATGAGTTTTTTGACCCAAATCAGTGACTAAAGAATAAGCAAAAGAATTCAATTTTCTTGAAGCGGTAATCTTTGGATTAAGCTGCCTGATTGATCCGGCGGCCAAGTTTCTTGGATTGGCATAAAGTTTACCGCCTTTCTTTTTTAACTCCTTGTTAATTCGTTCAAATTCTTTATGATTTAAAAAAACTTCCCCTCTAACCGCGAGTTCTTTAGGCCAATTTCTTTCTAAATTTCTCACAATATGATCGAGTTTTTTTCCGACGGCTTCGCCGTCGAGTCCCGATTTCGTCGAGGATCCTCGATGGAATCGGGAGATCCTCGATGCCTTTGGCATCGGGACTTTCTTTAGATTTTTTACGGCCTCTTCTTTGTCCAAAAGCCGCAGGGGAATTGCTTCAACAGTTTTTAAATTCTGGGTGACGTTTTCACCGGTAATCCCGTCCCCCCTCGTTGAACCCACCTCTAAAACGTCGTTTTTGTAAATAAGCTCTATGGCCAGTCCGTCAATTTTAAGCTCGGCGTAAAAGCCATTTTTGACCGCCCCAGGCAGCAAACGCTCCTGTCTTTCAGTCCAATCAGTCATGTCTTCTTTTGAAAAAGCATCGTTAAAAGAAAGCATTGGCTTTGGGTGGAGAACTTTTTTAAATTTTTCAAGCGGTTTGCCACCGACGCGTTGGGTCGGAGAATCCGGAGTGACTAAATCCGGGTATTCGTTCTCCAAATCAAAAAGCTCCTTTTTCAAGGAATCCTCGGCTGCTTCTGAAACTAAAGGCTTATCCAAGCTAAGCCGGTGATGCCGGTATTTATTAATGAGTCCCCTGAGTTTTTCTGTCCGCTCCCTGGCTTCCTGTTTGGTCATAGTGAGGCCTCGACTGACCGACTAACGCCTCTAAATTTACCTACCACTTTAATCGGGAAGGTGCCAAGAGGAGTAACTATTTCAAAAGTTGCGCCATTAGTCATAATCGGTTGATTGGCATCAGGGTCCTTAAACTGATTATAGAACTGCCATTCAAGTCCGGAATCGGCAGAATAGAGAGCGGTAACTGAATTGGGGAAGTCAAAAGCCAGCCGCAGTTTTGAGCTAAAAATTGAGCCCAAAAATAAGGCAATACTCAAAACAATTCCAACGGTTAATAATACAAAAATTAAGGCCGTCCCTTTCATAACTTAATCGCTTAAAACTCTTTGAGAAACTGTGGTCTGTAAATCAATGGTTACGGCTTCGACCATGGTTCCACCACTTTTCAGGCCTAAAATTATAGTTATCCGTGGTTGAGTATCATCATCCACCGTATTTCCTGAAATACAAAAAGTGAGCCGATAAACTTCTACGTCTGGATTGGAAATTATAGTATCTACTCCCTGAACTTTTCTAATAACTTCGGAACCGGTTCGAAAATACTCAATATCTCCGTTAACCGGATGGACAAAACTTATATTCGAACTGCCAGCCGGACAACTAACATCAACACTCGTAATTGGATTGGCCACTCTAAGTTCCCGAGCCATAAGCTCTAAAACAAATCTGCCATTCTCTTCAACCTTTTTGATATTTAGAGCTCGCCTTTGTAAACTTAAAGCCGAAACAAAAGAACCGCCAGCAATTGAAAATAAAGTGGAAAAGACGAAAATCGCAACTATCAACTCCATTAATGTAAAGCCGTTTTTTTTCATCTCCAATTGAATAATCTTAATTCGGCCTGAATTGTCTTGGAACCACTCTTCTCATTCCAGGACACCTCAACTTTTGCCACTCTTTCAACCTCGGGTGGATTTTGGGCTGAATCTTCAATTATTATTTTCCTTTTAAAAATAGTGTCCTGACCAGTCAAGTAACCATAAAGGCCGCTGGAATCTATCTTTAAGAAGGTGTCTGAAAAAAGAAGTAATGATTGGGAGCTCCACTCAATAATGTAAGTTCCATTAGCCAAAGAGGCGCCGAAACTATTGCCCAAATGCCAATCCCGATCTCTTATGCCCCGAACAACTTCCAGCCCCTCTTGGACAAGATTAGCACCAATCTGATTATTTTTAACTTTGGCGGCGCTCGACAAGCTTAAGCTTATGCCGAACATTATCCCAACAACAACAAAAGCAATAATACCGACTGCGACTATGACCTCAATCAAAGTAAATCCTCTCATAATTACTGAATTGAAATTCTACCAGCCGTATCAATAATTAGGTTCCGGCATTTGGTTAAATCAGTCTCAAGACAAAGTTCTACCACCGCGAAGGCGCCGGCCGACTTAGAGTCATTTATGTAAGTGGTTGGATCAGGCGGTTCAAAAAAAATGTCGGAGAAACTGCTTCTAAACATAACATTTTGTTCGATTATCTTTGTATCCCGATAAATCAAATCCGTTTCTGGCTGAAAATTGTGGTCAGAGACCAGGCAATTGGCCGCGCCACCAAGCTGACCGGCATAAATTGAATAATTACGGCTATCCACATAATGGATGCCATAACCACAGGGAATGGTGCCGCCAAAGTCAGCACTATTTACGGCCAGGTTCTGGGCTATTCTTATTCCCGTTTCAAAAACGGCGCTAGCCCTGGTCAGTTGAGCCTGCTCTTGGCCAGTCCGATAATTCAATAAAATAACAGTACTTAAAACACCGATTATCAAGACAGCGGTCAGAACCTCAATTAGAGTAAATCCTTTATTCAAACTTTTATTCAAATTTAACCGAAATTTTATCGCCGGCTTTTACTTGGGTTTTATGAATCTGGCCGGTTTCAACTTTCTGACCGTTCAAATAAAAGCTCCAACTTTTTCCGTTTAGACCGTCTTCGGTCAGGCCATTTATCTGCATAATATCGGTATTGTTTCTTAAAACTGCATAGCGAACCTCAAAATCGCCGCCTCGGCTAGCGGCAAGCAAGGCATCTAAAACCGACATTTTAGACATTATCTCCCCTTCAAAGGCCCGGCGCCTTTCTCCGTAATCAATTTCCAGACGAGCCGTGTTTAGCGGTGTAAAAATCGGGGATTTCAACAAATTATTGAAAAAACCAGCATAAAAAACAAAAACTAAGATTATTACTATCAGCCAAAAATCGCGACTTTTCACCAGTTTTCTTAATTTTTCATCCATAATCTCAAAATTAATTCCGGATTTATTAACTCTAACAAATCAAATCTGGTTAACAGGAAAAGTATGCTGGCTCCACTCATTAATGAGCCAAGCGGAACCTGGGTCTTTAAATCAGCTTTTTTCAAAACCAGTAACATTATAGCGTAAATGAAGCCAATAGAAAAGGTCAGGTAAAAAATACTAACCGAGCTTTCAAGGCCAAAAATAAAGCCGAGCATCGCCGCTAATTTAACGTCTCCAAAACCAATCCATTCGCCTTTGGACATTAAAAATAAGAGTAAAAAAATACCGGCGAAAAACAGTAAACCATAAAAATTAGAAGTGAGAAGTGAGAAGTGAGAAGTGAGATAAATAAAAATCGAAGATACTATAAAACCCGCTAAGACTAAGTTATCCAAAATAATAAAGTGCTTAAAGTCTATTGCGGCAACGACGATAAAAAGAGAAATAAGAAATAATGCATAAATCAAGAAAAAGAGATTCTCTCCGTAAGTCAGAAAAGAAAGCAGAAACAAAAAAGCGGTCAGTAATTCAACTAGGGGATATTGCCAAGAAATCCGGTTCTGGCAGCTTCGGCAGCGGCCCTTTAAAACCAAAAAGCCCAAGACCGGGACATTGTCATACCAAGCAATTTTTTTCTGGCATCGGGAACACCTTGAGAATCCAAGAATACTATGATTTTTAGGCAGCCTGACAATCAAAACATTTAAAAAACTGCCGACGGATAGGCCTAGTAAAAAAATAGTGAGAGACGGCATAAAATAAATATAACAAGCCCCGTCCTTCAATGAACTAAGGGCGGGGCCGGTTATTAAATCTTGCTAAACTAGCGGAGTCCTAGTTCTGCCCCTGGTCGTATATACAATCATTGGCGGCACTGCAAGAAGTTGTGCTTTCGGTGGCTCCGTTTATGGTACTACCGCTCCAGCCAATGGAGTTAATATCAGCATCGGCTGCAAAAGCAGGAGCATTCAGTCTTTCAAGATCAGTCCAAACCTGGAATCTAGTCGGATTGATTGCCGGATTAAAGGCATAGCCATAGGCAGTTCCGGCCAAAGGATCGGTCGGAAGGGCCGGAGCTGAAAAGTATGGGCCTAAATTTGCAACGGTCATCGCTGTCGGATATCTTCCTCCATTATCATCGAAATAAAGCTCAATTGCAGTTCTAAGCTGGGTGACATCGGAAATACGCTTAACATCTCTGGCCTTAGCTCTAGCGGTGCCAAGCTGAAGCAAGACTAAAGTTGCTAGAATTCCAATGATAGCTATAACGACAAGAAGCTCGACCAAAGTAAAACCCTTTTCTCTGCTTAAAACTTTATTCATAAGTATTTTTTCTTTTAATAACACATTCGACCTTTAATATAAAGCGTTTTGCTTTACCTTATTATACTAAATAACGGCAATAACACGCCAGACACAATTATAAACACCACCCCGCCGAAAAGCAAAATGATTATTGGTTCAATGATTGAAGGCAGGTTTCTAATAATGGCATCGGCTTCGTTTGAATAAAACCTGGAAATGTGTTCGAGAATCGCATCAAGCTTTCCGGTCTTTTCTCCAACAACAATCATTTGACTAATGACTGGTGGAATAACTTCGGGGTATTTGGCAAAAACTTCCGAAATTCTGCCTCCCTGCCTGACCTGATCTTTTGTTTCCAAAAGAACATCCTGATAAACTCTGTTACCAACAACGCTTGAAGTTATTTCCAAGGAATCTAAAATCGGCACCCCGGCCTTGACCAAAGTTGAAAGTGTTTCAGAAAGTCGAGCCAGATAAACTCCTTGAATCGCTTTTTTGAGAAAAGGTACTTTAAGCTTAACAAGGTCATATCTCGCTCTGCCTTCCGGACTTTTAATATAACTGAATAGCCAAAAACCAAGAATGGCTACTAGCCCCAAGATTAAATACCAAAATTCAAGAATAAGATTATTAACGAAAATCAAAGTTCGAGTGGTAAGGGGCAACTCTTCAATTCCGGCTTCCTCGACAATCGATAAAATCTGAGGAATCACCGGCGGCAACTCAAGGATAGGAAAGCCGAAAAATAAAATGATGAAGACGGCGATGATGGCAAAAAGTAAAAAAGTCGGATAAATCAAGGCACCTAAGGTCTTTGATCTTATTTCTGATTGCTTTTCCAAATATTCAGCCAGATAACTTGAAACTTGATGTAGTTTGCCGGCCGTTTCTCCTGACCTTATTAAACTTATGAAAAACTCCGAAAAAACCTTAGGGTACCGGCTAAGGGCTTCGGAGATAGAACTGCCGGCATCTACCATTTCGGTGATGTCCTGTAAAATTAATCTAAATGCCGGCTTGGTGGCTTCTTTAGCTAAAGTATTTAAGGCACTGATCAGGGGGACATCGGCCTCAATCAAAACGGCAAATTGTCTGGCAAAAAAAACCACATCTCGGCTTGATGGTTTTATGAAAAAGGTTTTA
>ERZ1292623.1300-Hain-H51-01um-R1-1300-length-24313-cov-5_pt1 | contig 24313 bp, 27 predicted proteins | sample MGYA00564398_ERZ1292623 | MGnify/ENA primary metagenome ERZ1292623 (study PRJEB36523, sample SAMEA6512633) | groundwater metagenome | collected 2019-01-07 | study: AquaDiva: Metagenomics assemblies of 32 groundwater samples | reverse complement strand
GGGCGCCAAAGAATTGGAATCGCTGTTGTGGCTTGAGCCATGGTAAGCCCTAATAGCCTTGGGCTTCGTGGCTCAAGCGCGTAAGTCCTATATAATATCAATATGGATACTCTATCCCATGGACTATGGAGCAGTCTCGCCGCTAAAGCTACCAATCGTAAGTTTGATACAAAAATTAATTATTGGGCCGCTTTTGGGTGGGGTGCATTCCCCGATCTTTTTGCTTTCACGGTTCCGTTTGTTTATCTGACCTGGAATTCGATTTTTGGGGGCTTTGACTTTTCCGACTTTAAAAATTACAACCTGGCCGACCTTGAGCCCTTGCCGCCCAGCAGTCCGTTGCGCAACGGTTTTTGGTTAATGGATCTGGCGGCCAGTCTTTATAATTATAGTCACAGTCTAATCATGTTTTTGGCCGTTATAGTCATCATTTATTTATTCTCAAAAAAAATTCCGCTGGCTATGATCGGGTGGCCGCTCCATATTTTAATGGATGTGCCGACCCATACCTATCGCTTTTTTCCCACCCCGGTTTTGTGGCCGATTTCAGACATTAAGTTTAACGGCATTGCTTGGGGCACGCCTTGGTTTTTAGTCTTGAACTATTCATGCCTGCTTTTAACTTTTCTCTATCTCCGTCATAAAAAGAAAAGTTGATTCTTAAATTTTCGTTAGATTTTGAGATGCTTACGAATAGCAATGAAGCTTGAAGCCACGCCCAAGACTATACCCAGGCCGGAAATGATGGCCAATACTTCGAGAAATCCTTGAGAAAAATAGCTGGCCAAATTTATTGTTTCCACCAGTTGCGTGATTTTATCTGAAACCAAATAGACGATCGGATAGAAAACGGCCATGGAAATCAAGGCGGCAAATAAACCATAGAACCCGCCTTCTGCCAAATACGGCCCACGGATGTGCCAATTGGAAGCTCCGACCAAGCGCATTATTTCGATTTCCTGTTTCTGATTATAAATTGTCAGCCGCACCGTATTGAATGTCACTAGTACCGCGATGAGGGCCAGCATTAAGGCCGCGGTCAAACCCCAAGTCCTAACCGAGCTAGAGAGTCTTTCAATGCGATCAATAACTGTCCGATTTTCATAAAAATTAATCTTGTCGATATTTTCTTTAAATTTGCTATTTTCCAAAAACTGAACTATGGAAGCGTATTGACTGGTATGCTTCGTCTTAATATTCAATGAGGCTGCCAAGGGATTATCATCCAACTGGGCCAATGATTCCTGGATCAATGGATCGTCCTCATGTTTTTTCTTAAATTCTTCAAGGGCCTGGGCCCGGGATACATAATTGACATTTTCGATATCGGCTCGAGCCGTAAGATCGGATTTCACCTCCAGAATCTGCTCTTCGGCAGTATCGGTTTTAAAGTATGCGCTAATATCCACTTTATCTTGAAGTGATACCACGATTTCATTGGTCACAAATTGCAGAGACAAGAGGCCAAGAAACAACAGCAAGGCCAGAGATATAACGCCAGTAGCGGCCGCGCTTAAATAGCTGTTGCGCTTAAAATTGGTCCAACCAGCTTTGATTACAGATTTGAAAATTTGGAACATACCTTATCTTTTAAACTTTAAACATTTTAACCGTAAACTTTGAAGCTTTAAACTCTTAAACTTTGAAGATCGGAAGCTCGGAAGCTCTGAAACTTTTAAATCATGTATCTCCCATTTTCCAATTGATCCTTCACGATTTTGCCTTTATCTATACTGATCACCCGGCGGCCGATGCTGTTTACGATATTTGTATCATGCGTAGCCAGAATGACCGTCGTTCCTAATTCATTTATCTTCAACAGTAATTTTACCACGTCATAACCATTGACCAAATCAAGATTACCAGTGGGTTCATCCGCTAGTAATATTTTGGGGCGATGGATCAGCGCCCGGGCAATAGCCAGACGTTGCTTTTCTCCACCGGATAATTGATTGGGGAAGCTATTCAGCTTATCCCCTAAACCAACGATGTTCAGAATCTGCGGCACATCTTTTTCAATTTCCTCTGGCGTCGCGTCCGACATTTCCATCGCGAAAGCCACATTTTCATAGGCGGTTTTTGATGGCAATAATTTAAAATCCTGGTAAACCGTACCGATAGTGCGCCGGTAATAAGGAATTTCCTTGCCCGGAATTTCAGCGATATCGATACCGTCAACCAAAACTTTACCGGAGGTGGGCATTTCTTCTTTGGTAAGCATTTTCATCAAAGTTGATTTGCCGGCGCCCGATAAGCCCACCAAAGACACAAACTCTCCTTTTTTTATCTCAAGATTGATATTGTTTAGAACCACATCATTTGGTTCATAAACTTTTTTTACCTTCTTAAATTCAATCATACTTAAACTCTGAAATTTTAAACCCTGAAACTTTGAAATCTTTAAACTTTTAAACTTTGAATAACTCCGCCTCAATAAATTCGTCCAAATCTCCATCCAGCACTTCATTTACTCTAGAGACTTCAACGCCCGTTCTATGATCCTTAACCAGCTTATACGGATGGACGACATAAGATCTAATCTGATTACCCCATTCAATGGCGCTGTCTTTGGTATCAATCCGCAGTTGGGAAATTTCCTGAACCTTTTTCTCTTCCATGAGCTGGGCCAAACGAGATTGTAGCAGCGTCAGGGCTTTGGCTTTGTTCTGGGTCTGGGAACGTTCTGACTGTATGGCCACCGTGATGCCAGTGGGCATATGTGTCACTCGCACCGCCGTTTCCAGTTTATTGACATTTTGCCCGCCGGGACCGGAGGAACGAAAAGTATCAACTTTCAGATCTTTGGGATCGATGGCAATTTTAACATCTTCAATCTCTGGTAAAATATCAACTAGAACAAAGGAAGTATGCCGCAAAGATTTTGCCGAGAAAGGTGAAATTCGAACTAAGCGATGCACGCCGGCCTCTCGGCGTAAATATCCGTACGCGAACCGGCCAGTGATTTCTGCCACCGCATTTTTCGTGCCGTTTTGTTCTCCAAAGGTCTGATGCAAAAGAACAAAGCCAAATCCTGCTTTTCCACAATATTTTTGATACATCCTTAAGAGCATTGATGCCCAATCTTGAGCATCGACTCCGCCGGCGCCAGAATATATATATAATAATGCGTTTCCCTTGTCATATTTGCCGGAAAGAAATATCTTTACGTATTGCTTATCAAAATCTTTTTTAAAACCTCTGATCTCGCTTTCTGAGCCAGCCAGTTCATCATTATTTAGCTTCAAATACTGTTGGATTCTTGTTTCGGATTCTTCCCAAAAACCAACCTCGCTTTTCAACTCATCCATTTCTTTGGCTACCCGTCCAGCCTGTCCATGATCTTTCCAAAAGTCAGGCGCTTGCATTTGAAACTCCAAATCGCTGATATGCACGCGTAATTCATCCAGGTCAAAGCCGCTCCCGGATTGCTGGGAGTTTTGTTTGCATTTCTTCAAGTATTTCTTGCAGATTCCGCATGATCTTATTGTAGCAAAATTGGCGAAAAATAAAAGCCGTTACAGTGAATAACGGCGGAAGAATGAGGAACGAGAGATTTTTATTTTTCTTATAAGCCGCTTAGAGCTTTTTCGAGTTTTATCTCAATTACTTTTTCTTCTCCATTGTGTAAAATTTTTAACTGAACCGTTTGTCCCACTTGTTTTTCTCTAATGATCGAAACGAGTGATTTTCCCTGTTCAAGTTTCGCGCCGTTAATTTCAAGAATAATATCGTTTTCCACGATTCCCGCTTTGTCCGCCGGTGAACTTGGAATTACCGCTAAATCTTCCGGAGTATCGCCATGCCTCACTAATACCCCGTAATCAAATGTTAGACTGTTTTTCTTTTTTAAGCTTTCCGTTATCTGCACGTAGCGCACACCAAGATACGGTTTAATTATTTCGCCATGCTTTTGCACCGAATTTGCAATACTTTTAACTGTATTGCTCGTTAAGGCAAAGCCGATATTTTCCGCTCCGCGCTGTATTGCGACATTCACGCCAATCACATTGCCTTTGATATCCAAAAGCGGCCCGCCGGAATTGCCTGGGTTGATTGCTGCATCTGTTTGAATGACACCCTCCTCCGAAATGGACGGCAAATTTGAAAAAAGTTTTATTGTGGAGCCGACCCCGGGACTTGAACCCGGAATCTACGGTTTACGATACCGTTGCTCTACCATTGAGCTAGGTCGGCAAAACTTATTTCAATTTTAGAGCGGGCGAGGAGATTCGGTCTCGACTCGACCAGTCTTCCGACTGGTCGGTCTGACCACCGCCTCGGGGCGATTCTTGCCCATTGCTCGAATCGCATCCCTCCGGCGTTCGAATCCCCTCATAAACCACTAAAGTGGTTTATGAGCGCAGAGCGGGCGAGGAGATTCGAACTCCCGATCTTCTGCTTGGGAAGCAGACATTCTACCGCTGAACTACACCCGCTTTTATCTCCATTCACCTATTATATACTTCCACCACTTCTGCCAATTTTTTAGTGGTGCGAAAATATTATCATTGGCTATTTCGCTTGGTTCATCAGGTTTTTGATTATACCGATCTTTAAAAACAAAAACAACATTTTCATCCGGCTTCTTTACGTTCAATCTGATCCTGGCCTGTCTTTCTATATAAGTATCACTGGCTAGGAAATCTTTGTTTTTTCCCGCCTCTTCAATCCCTTTATTCACCTCCACGATCTTCTGACGGAAACTATTTGACTCTTTATTCAACGCCACCACCGTGGGATAAATACGAATAATGGACAAGAGAAAAAGAGCGATTAATATTGCCAAAACTCCAGAAATCCATTTCGTCTGAAGTATTTTTCTAAACATGGGGCGAAGCGATAACGGTTGGGTTTTTAATGCGAACACTATTGATGGCTTCGACCACCGAAGCGGGCTTGGGTATATTTTTGACGATTAGTTCATTTTCAGAGGCCGTCCGAATATTAATATCACCATAGTTATATAGCGAAGCATTGAGTCCTTCCTTGTTATAAGATATTTCCAATACATCGTTGAATAGCAGCTCCGTCACCGTTTTCGAAAAAAATCCACGCTGTTCATTTTTAATTATTCTCGAATCAGTGATCACCAGTGCATTGTAATACCAAAGATAAAACTGGTAAATCATTCCCAACGCGGTTATCATAAAAGAGATTAAGACGGTCCAGTTTTCATAGCCAAAAAAATCAAAGTCAGTTAGGCCTCTAATTAAAAGTACTGCCATCATGATTAATGGCCAGGTTAAAAAAACCGGCAAAAGAAAAATACCGTGATGACGCACCGTCTTTATTAATTTTTCGTTTTGGCGTAAACTAATAGACATAGGATGTTTTCGAAGAAAACGGTAAAAATTGTATCAATTGTTGTTGCTTTTCTAACGGTGATTTCCATGATCGCCTTTTTACTTATTCCTTTACTCTAATTATATCACACTGCTTTTCATTGACAATATTACAATATCATGCGGAGTATTTTTACCGGGAGGTACCCTTAAACAAGCATCGCACAATTCCGTGTTTTGACGTAAAGTGCCATGGTTCGATGAACTACATCAGCGAAGAAGGTATTACGTTGGAGTGCGCTGCTTGCTTGCGCACTGCAGTAGATTGGGATGACCACCTAAGAAAATTAGAGCCCGCCGCTACTTTTTTAACATCTTCAAAAAAACCTCCTGCGGAATATTTACTTTGCCACTTTCTTTCATCCGTGCCTTGCCTCTTTTTTGCTTTTCCAAAAGTTTTTTCTTACGCGTTACATCACCGCCATACAGATACCCGGTCACATCTTTGCGCAAAGCGCTGATATCTTCTCTGGCCACAATTTTCCCTCCAATCGCTGCCTGAAGCGCAATCACAAACCACTGTCTGGGAATTAATTCTTTAAGGCGCGCCACAATTTTCTTGCCTTCATCATGGGCTCTCTCCCGGGGCACCATTCTGGAGAATTGCTCGACCATATCTCCGGCCACTAAAATATCCAGCCGAATTAAATCTGATTCCTGGTAACCTGCTGGTTCATAGCTCATGGAAGCATAGCCAGAACTGATGCTTTTTAACTTGTCATAAAAATCGGTCACAATTTCCGCCAGCGGAATTTTATATTTCAAAATCACTACTTCTTTGGTTAGATAGTCTGTCGCTATATACCGACTTCTCAACCCCGACATAAGTTTCATTAATAAACCCAAATAAGAAGCTGGGCTTAATATTTCCATATCTACCATTGGCTCTTCAATCTTTTCAACGAGACTCATATCGGACAAAGCGGCAGCGGATCGAATCAGAATGACCTCCCCCAATTGCTTAGTGATCCGGTATTCCACCGAAGGCGAAGAAATGACCAGTGATAACTTGAACTCGCGTCGCAAACGCTCACTGATAATTTCAGTGTGGAGCATACCTAAAAAACCTAGCCTGAAACCGCGGCCCAGAGCCGGCGAAGATTCCGGTTCATAGGTTAAAGAGGCGTCGGTTAGCTTGAGCTTAGCCAATGCGTCTTTAAGCAGATCATACTCTTCACTGTTTTCTGGATAAAAGCTGGCGAACACCACCGGCCTCGGTTCCCGATAGCCCGCCAGGGGTTGTCCCCCGCCTACTAGAATTGTGTCTCCCACTCTGACCAGTCCCGGATCCTTCAAACCGGTGGCAATATAGCCGATTTCACCCGCTAAAATATTTTCCGTGCGGTTTAATTGGGGCGAAAAATATCCAACCTCGATTATTTCATTGCCCGCTTTGGACGCCAATAACTTAATTTCGGTTCCCGATTTGAAACTGCCATCAAACACCCGCACATAGGCAATAATGCCTTTATACGTATCGAACACTGAATCAAAAATCAGGGCTCTCGCCGTCGCATCTGACCCAACGGCTGGAGGTTTTATTTTCTTAATTACACTTTCAAGTATTTTGTTCACTCCTGTGCCATTTTTGGCAGATATTTTTAGAATATCCCCGGGTGCAACGCATAACAAAATTGATAATTCCTCTTCTACCTCATTCACCCGAGCATTGGGTAAATCAATCTTATTGATTACGGGAATAATCATCAGGTCTAACTTCTGGGCCAGGTGAAGATTGGCCAGGGTTTGGGCTTGTACTCCCTTGGCCGCATCCACTAGAAGGATGGCTCCCTCAACCGCCGCTAAAGAACGTGAAACCTCATAAGTAAAATCTACGTGTCCGGGTGTGTCAATTAAATTAAGAATGTATTCATTATTTTCAAAATTGTATTTCATCCGCACGGGCTGAAGCTTGATGGTGATTCCTCTTTCCCGCTCCAGCTCCATTTGGTCTAATACCTGATCCTGCATTTTTCTTTTCTCGATGGTGCCAGTTAACTCCAAAAAACGATCAGCCAGAGTTGATTTCCCATGATCGATGTGACTGATTACACAGAAGTTGCGAATATTCCGCATTTATTTACGCTAACACGCTTTTAACCAGAAAAAAAGCAATCACGGGTGGTGTTGCTTCTTGCCATTTCTTCTGGCTAAGGCCGAAAAATAATCGCGAATTACTAATCGCTTAAGTTCGCGAAAAGTTGTCGGATTGAGATTTTCACTCAAAAGACGGAAAAGTCCAGTGGCATCCCAATAGAAATGCTCGGGAACAAACTTTTTTTGGTAACTTCCGTTTGAAGTAATAGTGACAGCGATACCTCGAAGGCTAACTAACTGCCCCCTTTTCCCGGTAAGGCAAAGCTTGTTTCCCGCTTTTTTATCCATGGCTCACCACCTAGCTAGTGAAAAACCATCTCAAGGCTTTTGTCGGTAGAAAGATCCGAATTAAAAATAATAGAATCTCCGACTCTCTGTAAATCTTGACTAAGCCCGGAAACGGTTATCTTGTTCGCTAATTCAAACACAAAGCTGGCTTGTATGCCGGCAGTGCCTGATTGCTTTTGCCACAAAAGCGAATAATCATTATCAGTGGAAAAATCTTTTGTCTCGTATTCAACCACCACAGATTTCTTTTCTTTCGGTTTAACTACCAGCCAAAAACCAATCACCGTTTTTCCATTTTCTTCGGTTACATCTACGTCGGTAAATGGGTGCTCGGTGATCATTTGAATTTTTTGTAAATCAGGATCATCCTTAAAACCAAAATCGGCATATCCAAGCAGTGGCCGAAAATCAACCAGTGAGTGCCCCTGAATACTTTTAACGGCTGAACCGAGGGGCAAATACAGTCTGACATACGCCGGATTTGTTTTATTGTAGAAACCAGACAAGGTATCGCCACCATGGTGAACTCTATTTATGGTTAACCAATGTCTTAATCCTTCACCGGCAACGTCGATGGCTAAATTAAATGAGGTGTCCAGATAAGCATCAGTCTTAGAGCCTTTGACATTGGAAAATACCACCTGGAGATAATCCTCATCGGCCATTCGCAGTTCACCGGCCACACCGGTGGCAAGACCCTTTTTCTGCAATTCATAATCGTCAAAATAGGCCAGAATATGTTTTTCTTTAACTAATTCTATCAGAACCTGGAAAATTTCCATCCATTTTTCATTAGGCAAAGCGGCCAGTTTTTCAAATAATCTCGGCTGGAAATCTTTGACGATGGTTTTAGGCTGAACTCGATTTTGGCCATACTCCACTTCCTCTTGTATCTCCGTTAAAAAGTTTTCCGAATTAATGGTCATGCCGTAGCCGGGCAGCTCGATCGGACCAGTCACCGCTAACAATCGAATGATCACATCCGGAGTGATAGTCATTACGCCATCGACATTGGGGCCACCATCAAGTTGGTACATTTCTTCTACTTTTCTGGCCGAGGAGGGGAAGTCCGCAAACCAATTAGCGTCACGCATCCCCCAGCTGGGCGTAATGTGCTGAAGGGGTACGGGCGGAATAATATTTTCCTTCATTTGACCATCAATATTATAAATATCATCTATGACCACGCTCTTTAATTCGCCCTGATCAAATTTAACCACCGCGTAAGTGCCCGGAAATCCACCGGTCGCCCTTAATTCGCTATTATTTTGCAGTAAAAGAATATACGTTTTGGGTGATTTATCACCGACTATCCCTAAGAGAAAATTAGAATAATCAATGGCCTCGCCAACATACTTTTGAAATTCTGGAATCTTTTCTTGAAAATCAATGAGTAGTGATCGTTTATCGGGCGGCAAAATTTCAGGATCTATCGCCAATAATAGGGTGTGAGCTTTGGAAATATTCTTATCGGCTGAAAGCAGTTCTTCCTTAAATTTCTTGATTATTGGTGATATTGGCTTACCCGAAAAAAAATTTGTTTTTGAGAGAGAACCAAAAGCTAATGCCAAGTCTGCGCCCGCTTTCGAAATGTATTGGCCGGCCGAGACTATATCGCTCGCCGCTTTTACTCCTCCCAGACCAGGAATTCCGCTAAAGGCCGACAAAAAATTGCTACCCAAACCGTTGAGCGTTTCTGACGCCTTACCGAAATCCTCGTAAGCGAGCGTGAACCTATTAGCCGCGTTCAAAAAATCCAAACTGACAAGATTCATTTTGGCCTGCTCAAGATTCACGACGGCCTGGTCACCATTCTTTAGGATATTGTTTTTCAAACTGATGCCACCCCAATAGCCGGCAAATATTAATGATACTAGAATAATCACAGGTATCACACTAAGTAGTCTAAGCCTTTTTAACCAGCTGAATGTTATTCTTTTTTTATTAGCCGACTGTGCGCTCCCCTGTTTATACCAATTGAGCCAAAACTCTATCTCTCGGGCTCCGGGGCTACCGAATGACCCGGCCGCCAGCACCACCCGCGGAGCTGAAACCAATTTATTGGAGTAAGGCGAAACCGCTTTTGTCAGTTTTGGCGGAGCTTGTGGTACCCAAAAATTTTCTAATTGTGATGGATGGCCCTTGCTATGTCTCGTAATTTTTCCTTTGGACATCTCGGCCCTAAAGCCAATCCGCGACGGATTTTTCTTGAAATAATCAGCTGGTTTTAGTTCTCGGGCAGAAATAGTATGAACTTCACCACCCATGCTCACCACCACGGAAGTCAAATCCGCTAAATTTGTCAGTTCCTTTTCGAATTCCCGAATTACCAACAATCTGGGGTTAACAGATGACAATGGTTCAGGCAATATAACGGGCGTTTTTTCTGGTTCCTGTATATTACCTTCTTCTGGCGCGTCGGGTATTTTTTTTTCAAAAACTGCCACTTCGGCTTGCGGTCTAAGTCGGAGATCCAATTTGACTTTGACCGCCTTAATTTTTTCCAAATCAAGAATGCCCGGGCTGCGGACCGGTTGTATATCAAACATTGCCTCGTGTACAAATCTTTTCAGAGGCATTAACTTAATTATACATCATTAAGAACGATTGGAATTATTGAGGAGTGGATTAATTGAAGAGTTTGGCGGTGTTGATCATGTTCAGCATCTTTTGCTTGAATATTTTTTTGTCGAATTTCAGGGTATGGGCGCGAATTAGCTCGGAATTAAAATCAGACTGACAGAAACGATTGATGGCTAGCGCCAGATCGATTTCAGTTTGCATTTCAAAAAAAATACCCGTTGTGTCATCAACCATTGTCTCGAGAGCTCCGCCGCCTTTATAGGCAATCACCGGCCGGCCTGAAGCCATCGCTTCCAGTGGCACCAGACCAAAATCTTCTTCTTGGGGAAAAATTACCGCTTGGGCTCGGCGATAGAGCTTGGGAAGCTTGTAATCGGACAATAACCCAAGGAATCTAACATTGGGCCCCGCCATTTTTTGTAAATTTTTTCTCTCCGGGCCATCACCCACGATTATGAGTGGTCGTTTGATGGCATTAAAAACTTTAATGGCCAGATCAAACCGTTTGTACCTCACCAATCGTCCGACCATGATAAAGTAGTCATCAAGCTCTTTTGAAATACTATACTTGCTGGTATCCAGTGGCGGATAAATAATTTCTGCTTCCTTGCCATAATATTTATTTATTCTTTTCTTCACAAATTTTGAAATGGCCACAAACTTATCCACCCGCAAGGCCGCTTCCTTGTCCCATATCCTTAAATAGGCAACAAAGGCCGGGATTAATTTTTTTATTGGCCAGGGATACTTAAACTCGTCTATGTACCGATGGCTATCATCCCACAAAAAACGAGTTGGGGTCATGCAGTAGTTGATGTGCTGGGTATGCGGCTTAGTAATAACGCCTTTACCAAAAGAGGCCGAGTTGGAAAGGACAATGTCAAAATACGACAGGTCAAACTGCTCAATTGCCAGCGGCATTAATAATGGATAAATTCGATGATTTTTTTTTGAAAAGGGCAGTTTTTGCAGGAAGGAAGTATGAATTTCCTTTCCCCGGAATACTCCTCCGGTGGCTTTTTCGTCGTATAATAGGGTATAGATAGGCGCTTCCGGAAATAGCTCGCAAAAAACCTCCAGCACCCTTTCGGCGCCACCGTATTGATTCAGGTAATCGTGGACTAAGGCTATTTTCACACACCAAAGCCTAGCAAACGGGAAATTGAAACACAAATTACCTCTTAAGAGCAAGCACTTCTTAGGAGCATCCGGAGCATAAAAAAGTCACTATCATTTTACCACGACAGCGATTCCAATCCTTTGGCGCCCCATTCCTGCGGAATGGGTCCCCCGCCAAGGATTGAAACCTTCGACGAGAATCGTGGTAAAATGATAGTGACTTTTTTCACTAGCGATTCCCGTCAAAAGAAAAAAGCCGCGTTGATAACGCGACTACAAAGCCACGAGCTTGACTTCAAATTTGAATTCGACGACCGCGACTGACTTGATCAGCTTGATCTGAAACTTCATGCCGGGACGAACATTATCTACAGAATTGAGTCCAGCTACTTGGTCCAGGTACCAGATCTTGTCATTGGTATCCCGAACAAGGACAACGCGCCGCGGCAGACCTTCCGAACGCGCACCGATGATTTCCGCCACTTCCACCAGCACCTTCTGCTCGGAAACCTTGGGATCGTCAACAATCGGGGCATTTTCCGCCCGGCTTATTAGATCAATCCAGTCCGAAATTTCCGCATCGGAACGGGCGTTATCCATAGAATCCAAAGAGCGAACGGTTTGCATATGGGCTCCTTTCCTCTCGCTATATTAATTAGAGCAAATAATAAACATGCGGTCAAATATTACACCGCCGAATTGTCTCTAAATAATTTAAGCAGGGTCAGGATCATGATCCTTATATCCTGGACCAGCGACCAGTTTTCAATGTACAACGTGTCCAAAGCCACCTCTTTTTCAAAAGGCAAATTCGAACTACCAGAAACTTGGGCCAGTCCGGTGACGCCGGCCTTGATCGCCAGCACTCGGCGATGATGTTTTTTATACCGTTCGATTTCATCCGGCTGGTGTGGCCGCGGACCAACCAGAGAAATTTCTCCTTTTAAAACGTTCCCCAATTGAGGGAATTCATCGAGTCGATATTTTCGCAAGAATCTGCCCACCCGTGTTACTCTTGGATCATTTTTCATTTTGAACAAGGGGCTGTCCTTGCGCTCGTTGTACTGCCAAAGATACTCTTTATACTTTTCCGCCCCTCTGATCATTGATCTAAATTTTAACAATTTGAAATTTTTATTTTTGCTGATTCGCGAAAGTCTGACGAAAACCGGCCCTTGCGTTTCCCATTTGATGGCAAAAGCGATTAGGGCAAAAAGGGGCGACAAAATTATCAGGCCGATACTAGCACCAAATAAATCTGTTAGCCTTTTAATAATCCTACCCCAACCATCAAGCGCCGTCCGGCGGAGCTCAATCAACGGCGCACCGGAAAACGTATCGACGGCAAAGTTTGTGGTCAGCGTCTGATAGATATTTGGTACATATTTAAAAATGAGATGATTCTCATGACAAAAATCCACGATCTCCACTACCCGATCAGCCGAATAATTTGGATTGGCCAAAATGACTTCATCTATCCCCGGATTGCCAATGGCAAGTTTAACTTCCGTCACTTCCGGATTGGCCAAATGTTTTACAATTCGGTAGCCATAGGCAGGATCTGCATTAATATCATTAACTAAACGCTGGGATAATTCATCCTCGCCGATCACCATCACCCTGTGTACTCCAAAATCATATTTCGACACTAGAAAGCGTTGCAGGTTGTGCATGATCAGCCGACCCAGTGAGACAAATGCAATAGCAAAAAACCAAGCGCCTAAAACCAGGAATCTGGAGTTGAATAACTCTTGGCGCAAAAAGATAAATACAATCACGGCCATGATAGCCGCTGATGAAGCTACTATCACTCGAAAAAATTCGGTAATGGTATGACGGGTGCTGTACAGACTGTATAGTCCGGAGACGGCATAAGCCACGATGAAAATTACGGAGACTGCAAAGACTAAAAGCAGGTAGCGCTCGAACGGCAAGTTGAATTCAAATAACACTGGCCGGAAGCTGGATAAAATTTTGGTTCTCAAAAAGTAGGTCGTGACGCCGGCTAAAACCAGCATCGCTAAATCTACTGGCAATAACAACGCGCTGAAAATTAATTCTCCTTTTTTCATCAAGCTAAGAGTATACCAAATAGGACAGTATTTCAATGAAATGAAAAAGCTCGAGGTTATTTGTTCTTGAGGGGCTTTCGTATAAAAAGTCAAATCCGCCCTTGCGAGCGGATGTGACAGTCTTGGTAAATCTATAAGCCGAATTCTGTTTTTGTGTGATTATTTATCTAGGCACATCCATTGCTGGACGGCTCAAGCGGCACTCCCGTCTAAGTTTTGCTTTGCAAAATTTAGGCGGGCACGGCCTTGCACCAGGCAGGGTTTAGCAGGACTTCTCTGTCACCAGAGAGCCGTTCCATTGGAACCTTTTCACCCGTGCCCACCACTTTCTAAAAAGTCCCAGAAAGTGGCGGGTCGGAATAGTTTCTGTGCTACTTTCCCTAGACTTTGTTTGATAACTTTTGTCTTAAGAACAAAAATCATCAATCTTATATCCGGTCGTCGTTAACGACTGCCTTGCTGACGCAATTACGAATTCTTAATTACCAATTCCTAATTTATGGTTGAAAATTAGCAGTTGGTAATTGCGTGAGCGGTGTTCGGACTTTCCTCCGCGCAACGCCACGTTTGACATGACCTCGCACAGCAATCACCCAATTTACCAAGAACCAGGTGCATTGTAGCACATTAAATAAGTTTATTCAACTCTCTATCCAATGCCGTGTTTACCATCTGGTCCGCCCCTTTATTTTTTTCCCGACGCACATGCTTGAATTTAATATCTCCAAAATCCAGCTTAAGATTCCAAAGCTCTAAAAAGAGTTTTTGAATTTCGGGCTCCATGATTTTGTACTGGCCATTCATCTGGCGCTCTAAAAGTTCACTGTCAACATTCACCATCACTTTTGCATCCTTTAACACTTTCTTGCCTACAAGCTGTTTCAGTTTTTTTAAACTGGAGATGACGGCGGTGTATTCCGCTACATTATTAGTCCCTCGGCCGATGTATTCTCCGTATTCCTTTTTTAGCAACCCTCCTTCTTCCTTAATAACCACACCGATAGCGGCATCGCCTGGGTTGCCCCGCGAACCACCATCAGTGTGAATGATAAATTTCCTCATGTAAATATGATTAATAATATTAGTTTGAATCGTAAATCATCACTATCATTTTACCACGATCGTGGTAAAATGATAGTGATGATTTTATTTGTCATAATAGCCCAATGCTTTTAACCCTGGCAACTCGTTCCCGGCTAAAAACTCTAGCATAGCTCCCCCGCCAGTGGAGACGAATGAATACTTATCCAGCAACCCAAATTTGTCAACGGCGGTAATGGTGTCTCCGCCACCGATGATTGAATTCTTAGCGGCAGAAACCGCTTCGGCTACGTCTTTTGTTCCTTTGGCAAATTGGTCAATTTCTGACAATCCCATTGGCCCGTTCCATATGACCAAAGTCGATTTTTTAATAATGTCACCGAAATATTTCGCAGTTTCAGGACCAATGTCGAGGATTGATTCACCGGGAAGCAGATTTTTGACACCAGAAACTTGGGTCAGCGACCGGCCACTTTTTTCATCAGAGATTATTATATCTATGGGCAAAAATACTGTATTTGTATCAATATCCGGCGAAATTGTACTGTCCACCACCGAAGCTCCTATTTCATATCCTTGGGCCTGAAAAAAATCATTAGCCAAAGCTCCGCCAATCAGGATATGGTCGGCCTTATTCAAAAAATTTTTAATCACTGGCAGCTTGGTTGATATTTTTGCACCACCCAAGAGTAGCGTCTTGCCAACCGGCGGCGCCGCTAGGGCACCGGTTAAGTTTTTAATTTCTTTTTTTAACAACAGCCCGCCGTAGGCAGGCAGGTATTTAATAATGTTTACTACTGACGCGTGGGGACGGTGAGATACGGAAAAAGCATCATTCACAAAAACATCTACCCTCTTCGCCAAATTTTGCGCCAGCTGGTCATCATTTTGCTCTTCGCCATCATTCTGACGGATGTTATCAAGCAAAACCACCGAGCATGCTTTAAAAATATTACCCAAGGAAGAAAGCTCTTCGTGAGGAATCATGGTTAAAGTCTGTCCCAGAGAAAGGCCTAGTGATTCAACAATCAGATTAAAACTATCCGCCGCGGTAATATGACTTACCAATAATACCTTGGCGCCCGCTCCCAATAAAAAATCTACGGTGTCGCGATGCGAACGCACCCGAAAATTGTTTCCGCTGTTATGACCTTTCGCCGGCACATTAAAATCGACTCTCAATAATACCTTTTTTCCCAACCAATCTTGGGGATTTTCATCAATATATTTGATCATCGAATCAACGATACCAATTTTAATATTCGTCCAAACTCATCTTTTCTCAAGCTGGCAGCGCCAATTACAACGCCGCCAATTTCTGGGCGATTTAGAAAAGCCTCAATATTGCTTTCGTTTACACTACCACCATAGAAGACTGGGACCGGCGACGGTATTCTAAAACTTTTTATTAAAATATCATTCAATATCTGAATGGCGGCCACGGCATTTTCTGGCGTATCGGCGTGGCCATGTTCCCGCGTACTGATGGCCCACACCGGTTCGTAAACGAAAATGGTCTTTGCAATACGCTCCGGCGTGAGATCTTTCAAATCTCGACTTAACTGGTCCGTCAAAATATTTTCCCTGATATCATTAATCTCCCGTTCACCTACCAACAGGACTGGTGTCAAGCCAGCCAACAAGGTCGCTTTGACTTTTCGATTGATAATTTCATCCGTTTCGCCAATCACATAGCGCCTGTCCGAATGTCCCACCAGGACATGCGAAATTCTAAAATTCTTCAGCATATTACTTGATATCTCGCCAGTATAGGCTCCGGTTGATTCCCAAAAAATATCTTGGGCACCCAGTTTTACCAGATCAAAACCGGCATAACGCGGATCGGGCGAGTTTAGCATTTTAGAAATTTCCTCCAAATAAATAAAGGGTGGGCAAATCACTAGTTCATAATTGGTGGATATTTTGGCGTATTCATTTTTCGTAAAATTAAAAAGATCTTGCGCTTCCTCAAGAGTGGACGGATTCATTTTCCAATTAGCGATAACAGTTTTAGGCAAAAATTATATATGACTTAAATGCTTTTTCCGATAATGTCGAATAACATACCAAAAAATTGTAGCTACAATTAATCCCAGTACAAATAGATCAATTCCATCAAGCAATGGTTGTAGTTTTTCCCAATTCCGACCAGATTTATACCCTAATATTATCAAAAAGAGGTTATATGGCATAAAGCCTAGGGCACTGAAACCAATAAACTTAATCAAATTCATTCTGGAAATCCCAGCTGGGATTGCAATAAAAGTACGGACAATCGGTAACAGCCGGCCAATAATTACCAATTTGCCGCCCTGCTTTTCGAAAAGTTTCTCGGTATGGTCAAGGTCATGTTTTGTCACAAATATATGCTTACCATATCTTTCCAGAAGTGGCCTGCCTCCTTTGGCCGAAATCCAGTACAATATGGTGTCCCCGAGTAAATTGCCGAGAGTAACATACAAAATTACCAAGATTAGATTGAACTGTCCCTGGCCAGCTAGAAATCCGGCAAGGGGCAGAATAATTTCCGAAGGCACTATTGAAAGGAGAATTCTGTCCAGCAAAGAAAGTAAAAAAACACCACCATAGCCGCCCTGTTCTATTAGAACCATAGACTTTGCGACAACTGTTTCTACTATACTCGATAGCATCAGGCGTTTCTTAATTCTTCGGCGGCCACATCCGGATCAACGACATTGACCTCGATGCCGCTGCCAATTTCAAAGGCTCCCTCCATTTTCATTTTAGGTATGACTTCAACGTGCCAAGAATAAAACGCATGAATTTGCGGCGACTTGGCATCTACCGGCGCCGTATGAATAAAGAAGTTATAGTCAGGATTATTTAGCGCTTTATACATTTTATTAAGCACGAAGTTCACGACCTCTCCCAGGTCCACCAGAATTTCTGCTGGACACTGCTCGAAATGAGCATGACTTTCTTTTGAAAAAATTCTTACCTCATAAGGTGTTCTCGATACGAACGGGCAAAAAGCAATGAAATTTTTATTTTCAAAAATTATTCTTTTCTTTTCCGCCATTTCCCAACTGATCATTAGATCGTACACCCGCTTGCCATTTTCCTCGAAAAAATTTTCAGAGCCATGCAGACTCCGCCTGACGTCGGGCGGCATGATGGGGATAGAAATAATTTGGGAATGGGGATGAGCGATACTGGCTCCCGCGCCGGCGCCATGATTATGGAAAATTAAAATATAACGACTGGCGGCGTAACTGGCCATAGCCCGGTAGCGTTCCTGGTATATTTTAAAAATATTTGCCAGTCCGTCGTTTGAATATTGATTCAGCTCTCGATCATGATCGCGATAAATTACAATCTCGTGCAACCCTCTGGCGTCTGTCACCTTGAATGGTCCGGCCGTGCGGCGTGGCCCAGCCTCACCCTCTATTACTGCGGGGAATTTGTTTTTGGCCACTTTGGCGAACCAAGTGTCCCGCTGCTGAATTTGTTTCTCGTTAAGTAGTTGCCCTTCTTGTCCGTAAGTTACTAAAATTTCATTGCCGGATTTTTCCGGGTCTTCAAAAGGACAAGTATTCTTATCATTTTTAAGCCCCGGGGCTTTTTGCTCGCCTCCGGGTCTTTTAGCGCGACCGGTAGCAAAAAGCACCCATTCACCTGAAACCAAATCCTGTCTAAATTCATTAATCATATATGCCTGACCACAAATTCAACCTGACTTTTAATAAATCTTTAAATGTTGAGATATAACTGCCCAGACTGACCCTTGATCCACTGGGATTATTCCATACTACCGGCACTTCTTTGATCTTTAAGCCATGTTTTTTAGCAATGGCTAAAACTTCAAAATCAAACCCCCACCGAGTAATGGTCACTCTCGGAAAAATAATTTTCACGGCTTTTTCGGTAAAAAGTTTAAATCCTCTTTGCGTGTCTTTAATGCTCCAAAGGCCAGCGCCAAGTCTGATGATTAATTTCGCCACATGGCCCAGAAATCTCCGATACCATTGCGCCTGCTCGTTAACTTGGGCGCCCGACAACTCAATTGAGCCAATTACTACTTCATAACCTTGATCAATATACGGCAAAAAATTATCTAACTGATCAATCGTCGTCGAGTTATCGTCGTCCATAAACAAGCGCAGATCGCCGGTCGCGGCCAGCATTCCCTGTTTGACTACCCAGCCTTTGCCGTGGTTTTTTTTATTATCGATAACTCTCAAACTTTGAAACTTTGAAACTTTGAAACTCTGAAACTTTGAAACTTTGAAACTCTCTAATACTTCCACCGTTTTATCCTTTGACCCATCACTAACTACAATGATTTCATAATCGAGATCCTTCTGTTTTAGCCACTCCGAAACCGCCTCCAGCGTCGGGACAATAATTTGCTCGGCGTTATAGGCGGGAATAATGACGGATAAGCGCATGGGTTAAGTATAGAATTACTATAACATGAGTGAATCATTGATTAAAGTCTGGATTTATGGAATTGAAAAGGCTTGGAAATAAATTAAAAAGATATTTGATGTTAATTGGTTAGTATTTCCGGATTCTTACGGGTAATTAAAATCGTGTGCTCAAAATGGGTGGACAGTGAGCCATCATGGGTGACGAAAGTGTGACCGTCAGGACTTTTTTTAACCCGCCAGTCATCGGCGTTAACCATTGGTTCGATCGCAATGGTCATACCTTCTTCCAGGATAGGCCCTTCGTTTTTGTCGCCATAATTGGGCACCAGCGGATCTTCGTGAAGTTTTTTACCAATACCATGACCCACTAAATCGCGCACTACGCTAAAACCGTGTGATTCGACGAACTTTTGTATCGTGTGACTGATCGCTCCCACCTGATTACCCGCGCGCGCTTGCTTGATGCCCAGACTTAAGGCCTCTTGGGTAACGCTCAATAATTTACTATTTTCCGGATTTTCCTCCGCCCACTGCTGGTAATTCATGGTACCCAGCACCGGTACAGTTACCGCGCTGTCCGTCACAAAACCTTGGTGAATGATTCCCATATCAATTCCGACCAAGTCGCCCACTTTAAGCACTCTCACGCCAGGCACGCCATGGACTACCTCATCATTTACCGAAATGCAGACGGTAGCGGGAAAATCGTCGTAACCCAAAAAAGCTGGTTTAACCCTATATGAAAAAACGAGCTCGCTAGCGAGCTGATCAAGGTCTTTGGTGCAAATGCCGGGTTGGACGGCTTGAGTCAATTGCTTGATGATCTTGGCCAGAATTTTCCCACCCATCCGCATAACTTGGATCTCCTCCTTTGACTTAATCGTAATCATATTTGCAGTGTTTCCTTTATATCCTCATGTATCCTTTCAACCGCCTGTTCGCCATTAATTTTAATTAGTTTGCCAGTTTTTTCGTAATGTTCAATTACTGGCACCACATGTTCTTCATAGTAATCTAAACGATTATTAATTGCTTCCTCATGGTCATCCGCTCGGGCGCGCAATTTTAAGCGCTTGAACGCTTCCGTCCGAGAAATATCAATTAGCAAAACCCGAAAGTTGTCATAACGCTGCATGAACTTTAACGTATTATCAAGGTGGACGGCTTCCTCGGCATCACGCGGCAGGCCATCGAAGATAATACTTTTTTTAACCGTCACGTTATTTGCCAAGTCGCTCATCCATAAACCAATAGCAATTTCGCTTGGCACTAATCCACCTTCCTCAAGAACTTTTTTAACCAAGCGACCAACCACCGTATCTTTTTCGGCCAGCTCACGCATTAAGTCACCGGTTGAGATGTAATGTGTATCGCTGAGATATTTAACCAAAAGCTTCGCCTGGGTACCCTTCCCACAACCCGATCGGCCAATCAAAACCAAATTCAAAGGCTTAATCATATAAAAATAATAGCATATTATAAGCAGAATTACTTGGAGATGGTTTCAAAACCATCTCTTAATACTCATACATCGATAATTGGGCATCCACCGCTTTCATAATCTCCAGCACCACCGAAACCACGATCAAAACCGAGGTGCCCCCGACTGCAAACGCCGTAATGCCAGAGAAGCCCTGGACAATGTTCGGCAAAACGGCGATTACGCCTAAAAATATAGCTCCGACGAGGGTTACCCGATTTAAGAGATGCAGAAGAAAATGAGACGTGGGTAATCCCGGGCGAATGCCGGGAATGTAACCACCCTGCTTTTGAATGTTTTCGGAAATTGACTTTGGATCAAATGTAACCGCTGTATAGAAATAGGTAAACAAGACGACCAGAATAAAATACATCGTTCCGTATAAAGTTTGGCTCTGAACAAAATTATTAAACACTGTAGCAATGCTCGAAAGTATGGCCACATTTGAATTGATGAAAAAGTTGGCAATCATGCCGGGGAAAAGTAAAATTGAAAGGGCAAAAATGATAGGCATAACCCCGGCGTTATTAACTCGCATCGGCAGGTAGGTAGAAACGCCGCCATAGATCTTATTACCCCTTACGCGACGAGCATAGTTGATGGGAATATTACGTTGCGCTTCGGTAAGATAGACGACGCCAATAATTACAATCACGGCAATTGCTAAAAATATACCGTAATCGAAAAACCAATCTCCGGCTCTGGCCACCCAGGCCTGCCGAATTTGAGTAGGGAATCCAGCCACAATACCGGCAAAGATCAAAAGCGATACTCCATTGCCAATATTCTTCTCGGATATCAATTCTCCCAGCCACATCAAAAAAACCGATCCAGCGGCAATTACAATCAGCGAATTTATCCAACCAAAAAGGGATAGTTGGCCCACAATGCCCTGGCGTGAAAGTAATATCAAGAAGCTATATCCTTGCAGAATCGCTAAAGGTACCGTCAGCAATCTGGAATATTGATTAAATTTTTTTCGGCCAACCTCTCCTTCATATTTGTACATAGTTTCCAGTCCGGGGAAAATCATGGTCAGCAACTGCATAATGATGGAGGCGGTAATGTACGGCCCAAGACCCAGCATGACTACTGAAAAATTATCCAACCCACCGCCCGTAAATGAACTGATCAGTCCAAACAGTTGATTATTCCGAAAAAATTCCTGCAGGCGGACCGCATCCACTCCCGGTACCGGAATAGCCGCCGCCAATCGAAAAACAATTAGTAACGCCAGAATGAAAAAAACTTTATTACGTAGATCTTTGATTTTAAAGATTTTGAGAATTCTGCCCATTTTTGATAACTCCTCCGGCATTTAAAACTTTCTCTTTGGCGGAGTTGGAAAAGTCAACTCCGCTGAATTCAAGCTTCCGATTTAACTCACCGCTACCTAAAATTTTAACACCGTTGCGCGCGGATTTAATTATTCCCTTTTTGATAAGCGACCTAGCCGATACCGTATCGCCGTCTCGAAAAACTTTAGCTAATACTTCCAGATTAACAACCGCCGGTTTCGGATATCTCGGCTGAAAAAAGGCATGTTTAGGGTCGGTTTTTTTAGAGGCGCCACGCTGTTTTGGGAAAAGTTTCCAGATCGGATTGTCTCCACCACGAAAGCCGGGACGAATTCTGGCGCCCGCTCGGGATTTCTGACCCTTTGAACCACGCCCAGAAAAAGTGCCGCGTTTACCTCCACGCCCGACTCTTTTTTTATCTTTATTTTTAATTGTCGATTTTAGTTGATGTAACTGCATAACTTTTAACATTTTAGCTTTTAAACTTTAACTGACTTAAAGCCCCAATAGTTGCTCTGGCAACATTTATTTTATTGCCAGTCCTTTCTATTAATTTCCCGGTGATATTTTCAATACCAGCTAGTTTTGCCACCACCCGGACCGGTCCGCCCGCTCTAACGCCCCTTCCCGTGGGCGAAGGCTTTAGCAAAACTACTGCGCTGTGATATTTAAATCTTGTTTCGTGCGGAATTGAACCGTTAACCATCGGTACGGTGATCATATTTTTCTTTGCTTGATGGGTCGCTTTTTGCATCGACTGCTGCACGTCCTGACCTTGTGCTACCCCAACGCCCACTTTACCTTTGCCGTCACCAATCACTACTGTGCAGCGGAAACTAAATCGTTTACCACCCCTGGTTACACGGGTAACGCGGGCAATATCCAAAACCTTGGAATCAAATTCCGCCTTCTCCCGGGGCGGCCTGGGACCGCGCCCTCTTTCTCTAGGGTTGTTCCTTCTTATGGGTGATGATCCGACCATAGTATTAGTTGGGACTTACGTGTAAGTCCTATCAAAATTCCAAACCGTTTTTTCTTAAGGCATCGGCTAATGCCTTTACGCGGCCGTGGTATTTAAAACCACCGCGATCAAAAACAATTTTTGTAATGCCGCTGGCTTTTAATTTTTCAGCTACCCGTGCTCCCACTGTTGCCGCTTTTTCAGATTTTGTGCCTTTTATTTTATTTTTTGAAACATCATGACTGCTGATCAGCGTTTTACTAGAAGCGTCATCAATCACCTGAACGAATATGTGACGGTTGCTGCGGAAAACACTAACTCTTGGAACTGCTTTTGTTCCTTCAATTTTTGCTCTCACTCTCCTGTGTCGCTGTATTCTTTTTTCCCTTTTGGTTGGTTTCATAACTTTCTTAAACTTTTAAACTTTGAAGCTTTTAAACTTTGAAACTCTGAAACTTTGAAACTCTGAAACTTTCCCTATACTCCCGCTCCCGTCACCGCCTTCTTGCCGGCCTTTCTGATAATGACTTCGTCCTGATATTTAATCCCGGCGCCTTTATACGGCTCCGGTGGCCGGGCCGCCCGGATTTTCGCGGCTACCTGGCCTACCATTTCCTTGTCGGTACCGCTAACCTTTATAACGTTTTTTTCCACCTGGAATGAAACGCCCACTGGGGCCTGAATCACTACCGGATTGGTAAAGCCGAGATTCAGTTCAATTTCCTGGCCTTTGGCTTGGGCCTTAAAACCTATGCCGTTAAATTCTAGCACCCTTACAAATCCCTCTGAGACACCTTTTACCATGGTATTGAGCAGGGCGCGCGTTAGACCCCATAGTTTTTTATCGGCTCCTCCAGTCACCGTTATTAATATTTTTTTACCCTCGACAGCAATATTAGCCCGGGGAGAAAATGCTTTTTTTAACTCTCCTTTGGGACCTTTTACGGTCACTAAATTTTCTTCGACTTTGATTTCGACTGTCGGGGGAATAATAATTGGTTTTTTTCCAATGCGTGACATGATTTTACACTTTTAAACTCTGAAACTTTTTAAACTCTGAAACTTTGAAACTCTGAAACTCTGAAACATTTAAACTCTGGAACTCTGAAACATTTAAACTTAATAACTCCTCACCACATTTCAAATAATACCTCGCCGCCCACACCCGCTTTTCTGGCATCTTCACCGGTTATAATTCCCTTGGCCGTAGACACCACTGAAATCCCATAGCCACTCCTTACACTTTTTAAATCTTCCTTGCCGGCATAAATTCGACGGGAAGGCTTTGAAACAAAGCGCAACCCACTGATGGCTCCCGCGCCATCGTTAAATCTTAGCTTCACTTCCAAATACTCAACTTCTGCTTTTTTCATTTTCTTTTTCTTCTTTTCAATGCTTTCGATAAATCCTTTTTCCTTCAATATTTTTCCAATTTCAAATTTTAGCTTTGAAAAAGGAATGGAAACACTTTCGGCATTAACCGCTTGGGCGTTTTTTATTTGGATCAACATGTTAGCAATTGGACTCATCTTTAAATACAACCAATTACCAGCTGCTCTTTCTGATACCTGGCAATAACCCATCGCTGGCTAATTCCCGAAAGTGGATGCGGCACAGGCTAAATTTTCTCATATAACCATG